>Ga0224527_1000653_pt1 | contig 21628 bp, 19 predicted proteins | sample CBST0metaG_FD_179882 | JGI IMG/M metagenome (GOLD analysis project Ga0224527, IMG submission 179882) | Peat soil microbial communities from Stordalen Mire, Sweden - C.B.S.T0 | ecosystem: Environmental > Terrestrial > Soil > Wetlands > Peat | place: Sweden: Norrbotten County, Stordalen Mire... | reverse complement strand
GTCATCAAGAATCGTTACTATCCTGTTTCTCATTGCGGTATAAGGGGCATGGACATTTGCCAGGGAAATATTATTCGAGAGTTGTTTGCCATATACAACAACTGATTTAGCATCTGATAGAATATCTCTAGGATGAAACCCCTCCGGCGCTTTCGCAAAATTCTCGGTGCTGCCAATACCAACTACTTCAGCCCCGAACCCATAAGCCAATTGTTTAATCATTTCTTTATTCATAAAATTGCTCTCCTTTTTGATAGATTCAGTAAGCCGCAGAATAAAACCACTATCACAGTGCCACTATAATAGCACTTGTAATTAGCCTCCGTTTAAATTATACTAACATAAATGAATACATAAGAATAATCGAAATATTAAAATATATGATTCGATTTTTTCGATATATCGAGGCGATAAAAATGGAATTACGAAATCTAATGACTTTTAAAACCATACTAAAAGAGGGCAGTTTTCAAAATGCGGCTCAAAAGTTAGGCTATACTCAATCAACCGTAACCTTTCAAATGCAACAACTTGAACAAGAATTATCAATCAAATTATTTGAGAAAATCGGCAGGAAAATGATGCTGACCCAAGCCGGAAAAGACATATTGCCTTATATTGACAGAATCCTGCAATCCGTGGAACAAATTAATAACTATGGAAAAAACAATTTAGAGCTGACAGGAGAATTAAAAATCGCAATTCCCGAATCTTTGTTAACCTATAAAATGCAACCAGTCATAAAAGCATTTCGGAATCAGACACCAAATATAAAGCTAGCTTTGCGCTCGCTGAATTGTTATATGATTAGAGATCAAATTCTTAATGGCGAAGCCGATATTGGTATCCATTATGATGTAGGGGGTTATAATCCAACCATTACTACAGTACCCTTGGGTACGTTTTCAGTTTCTTTGCTTGCATCCCCAATGCTTGACAAGGAATTCCATGATTTTATTTCCTCCAATCAAAAGAAAGAAATAGCCTATGTCATGGATGACCGCCACAGTATTTATAAAGAAATTTTTGAAAAATATCTAAAAATCAAGAACATCCTTTTAGGAAATACTTTAGAGTTATGGAGTATTGAGACAATTAAAAGAAGTACTGCGAGTAATCTTGGAGTCGCTTTTTTGCCAACGTTTACAGCAGAAAATGATTTAGCCAATGGTACGTTAATTGAACTTGAGACCGAAATGTCCTCAAGAAAAATTACGGCATTGTGCGCTTATCATAAAAACAAATGGATTAGCCCGGGAATGGAACTATTTATGCGATTAGCTAAAGATTTTATTTGAATAGTTAAATATTAATGGAACCGCTCTGCCTATTAAGCCGAATGGACAACACAGATTCAAAAAAAAACCATAACTGGTCTTTGTCCTATAACATCACTTATAGCAAATGCCCTACAGTTCATCCCCAGTTGAACTGCAGGGCATAATTGCTATTTTAATATAGTTATATATATTTATTATTTTCCAAAATGTGATCCCACCAAATTAATAAAAAAGCCGTCCTACCAATTGGTAAAACGGTGCGATCGCCATATATATATCTTATTTATCAAGGATCAAATCTAGAATATCATGGGCAATTCGTCTCATATTTTCGTCATGTCGTTCGTTTTCGATACGCTGACGTTCATGCCATTCTTGCTCACTTTCATTTTCACGTCTTCTCATTTCACGTTCATGTCGTTCATTTTCAATACGTTCTCGTTCATGCCGATCTTGATCATGTTGATCATCTAATTGAACAATATGCTGTGAATCTCCATTATATAAAGGTGTCGCTTCTATTGCTGATGCACCAAAGCCTAATTGCATCATGCCCACCATTGAAAAGATGGCTATTTTTTGAACTATGTTTTTCATTGAAATCACCCCTTAATTTGTTATTTTAATCATAACTTAAAAATTTAATAATGCAATAATCGAGTTACTGGCAGTGTACATTACAAGTATTCCTGCAAAAATTACAATTGGATGATTGCGCCATTCATTTGCTCTTTCTTTCATGTCGTTATTCATAAGTCACCTCTACGTATTTTTTTCAACGATCCAGTATATGTATCTTAGTATTGATACTACACAGGATAATTTTTACAAACACTATATCTATTTTAAAACAAAATTTAAATGGTGGAAACTATCGAACCATATCAAAACCAGCTAATGCAAAAAAGCCACGAAATTCGTGGCTTCATAGACATTTCCATATTTTTTCGGAGGCGATGGGACACCAGTCAAGCGCAAAACTTTTGCTATCAGAAATTTTCTGCTCAACGGCTAATTGGATCTGGGAGAACTTCTCCGCAGATTATACTAAGAAGCACTGATTGTGCATTTCCCATACTCTTTTACATCTAGGATACTTCTGATTCTCTCCTCTGTCCAGCATCCCCTCTTCTCACATATATAAAGTGTGGATTGTCAACACCTAGTCAGACAATTTTTTGCACCACAACCCACAGGTTTTGCCCATAGAACGATCAAATTCGAAGCCGCTGTTAATTATGTCGGCTTCGAATTTGACAACTACTATTACCATTTATTATTTTGCAATTGCTACCATACCTGCATTAAATGCTTTAACATTCATATCGATAAACTTGGGTTTTACATTCTCAGCAATTATTTTTTCCCAAGCAATATTGGTAAGCTTCATAGCACTCACCAACGCACCAAACAATACAACATTCATGGCTTTTGCATTGCCTAACTCGGTAGCAATTGTCGTAGCATTTAATACCGTAGTCTCTACTTTTCCTTTTAAAGTTTCTAATACTCCTTCAGGATACTCTACTTTACCCATGAGAATTGGTGCAGAACCAATTTGGAAATCGTTAACGACCACTTTTCCATCAGGTTTCAAATACGTAAGCCAGCGCAATGCTTCCATCTTTTCAAAAGCTACTAAAATATCAGCTTGCCCTTTGTCAATAATGGGTGAAAATACTTTTTCACCATAGCGAACTTGGGTAGTAACACTTCCACCTCGTTGCGCCATACCATGAACTTCAGACATTTTTACATCATAACCAGCTTCCACTAAACCGGTTGATAAAATCTTACTGGCAAGGATTGTTCCTTGTCCACCTACACCAACTAATAATATATTTTTCACTTCTGACATATTATTCACCCACCTTGTTTATTGCTTTTTTAGGACATACTTGTGCGCACACTTTACAAGCAACGCATTGTCCAACATCAATTTTCACTTTTTTGGTTTCTTTATTGAAGCTCAGCGCTGGGCAACCTGTTTTTACACACATTTTACAACCAATGCATTTTTCTTCATCCACTTTACAAGTTCCCATGTAGTTACCGAACTCATTCTTGTCTTTTTCAGACTGTTTTTTTAGAACACATGGCCATCTAGTAATAATAACAGAAGGCTCTTCTAAAGAGTAAGCCCAATCGAGAGCCTCTCTCACTTCCTGCAAATTGATCGGACTCACTACTCTTAGATGATCAATGCCAAGAGCTTTCACTAGTTCTGGAATATCAACAATCTTGGTTAGCGCACCTTGCAGAGTAAAGCCAGTTCCTGGGTTTTCTTGATGACCAGTCATACCAGTAATCCGATTGTCAAGAATCACTGTAATTGTGTTACTTTTATTATAAGCTGCATTCAACAAGCTGTTCATTCCCGTATGGAAGAACGTAGAATCTCCCATAACGCCTACCGTTCTCATGTTTTCACCAAACTTAGTAAACACTTTTTGTGCACCATGCCCCATACTAGCCGCAGCACCCATACAAATGGTTGTATCTATCGCGTTTAATGGATCAGCACCGCCCAAAGCATAACAACCAATATCACCCGTAATCATAGTGTTCTTTCTCTTAGATATTTCATAGAAAAAGCCACGATGTGGACAACCAGCACAAAGAATCGGTGGTCTACCAGGAACAAGGTCAGTATCGACTGCAATTAGTTCTTTTTCTACGCCAAGTAATACTTTTGCAATAATTTCTGGATTTAATTCACCACAATTAGGAATCTTTTCTTTACCGATACAGGGAATCCCAGCTGCTTTGATTTGTTCTTCCATGAAAGGTTCAAGTTCTTCAATTACATAAAGAGTTTCTACTTCTTTAGCGAACGTCCTAATTTTGTCCATTGGCAACGGATAGGAACAACCGATTTTGAGGTACGATGCCGTGATGCCAAACACTTCTTGTGCATATTGATAGGCAGCACCCGCAGAAATAATGCCGATTTTCTTATCATTCCATTGGAAAAAATTCAGCGGAGTTTCATTTGAAAAATCTTCAAGTTGCTTTAATTTTTCTTCTAAAACAATATGTAGTTTACGCGAAACCGCTGGAACTAGATCATATTTTTGTAGATTTTTTACATATGGTTTTTTAGCAATTTCTTGACGTTCACCAAATTCCACTATACTTTTGCTGTGACATATTCTCGTTGTCATTCTAAACAATACAGGAGTATCATACTTTTCACTAATTTCCATCGCGGCCACAATCATATCCTTAGATTCTTGGCTGTCACTTGGTTCTAGCATCGCAATTTTTGCAAATTTAGCATAAGTGCGATTATCTTGTTCATTTTGTGATGAATGTAATCCTGGATCATCAGCCGATATCAAAACCATACCCGCATTGACACCAGAGTATGCAAACGACAATAAAGGATCAGCAGCAACGTTTACACCAACCATCTTCATCGCAGCTAACGCTCTTCCGCCGGCAATCGATGCACCAATAGCAGTTTCCAGCGCAACCTTCTCATTCGGAGCCCACTCGGCAATGATTTCTTTATGCTGCGCAATATTTTCTAGAATTTCAGTACTAGGCGTACCTGGATAAGCCGATGCATATACAATACTTGCTTCATATGCACCCCTTGTTACTGCTTCATTACCAGTTAATAATTTTTTCATAAAAGACCCTCCTATTTTTGTTTCGCATAGCGGAATGCGGTTCCGCTTTTTTAACAAACGAAATCACTCTTTCTTCTAAATATTATTGACTTTTTAGTTTATTTGCACTGATATCTCTCTAGCAGCCTTCTTTATTTCCTCTATCATCTCCGACAATATACTTTCATTCATTCGACTGGTAGGGCCCGATAAGCTAATCGCTGCAATAATTTCTTGTTTTTTATTTAAGATGGGAGCTCCCACACAGGTTAATCCCTTTTCCATCTCTTGATCTTCAATTGCATATCCTTTTTCTCTAATATCTTCTAATTCTTGACGAAAGTCCGTCCAATTAATAATTGTTTTACTGGTATATTGTTGAAGGGGCTGACTAGTCAACTTTTCAATATATTCGTCTGGACTAAAGGCTAATAAACATTTTCCCATGGCAGAACAATGACAAGGTGTTCCAGATCCTAGAGATGGGGTAAGTTTCAATATCTGACTTGTTTGGATTTTGTCCAAAATCATTAGTCTTGGGAAATTAACAGAGCTCATATCCAATACCGAAAGGTTAACAACCTCATTAAACTTGTCGGATAGAACTTTAAGATAGGGAGCCGCAATTGACTGAATCGGCAAATTTTCTCTTACCGTCATTCCTAATGAGTATAATTTAAGTCCCAGCCAATACTTACCCGTTACAGCATTTTGACGAATTAAAGATCGGTCTTGCAAGGTAGATAGGATTCGATGCACTGTACTCTTGTTCATATCAAGAGACCTAGCTATCTCTGTAACACCCATTTCACCTTCTTGTTGTAATAAGAGGAGGATATTAACTGCTTTATGCAGTGACAATATTGACTCTACTCTCGCCATGCGTTCTCCTCCTCACATATTGAAGCATTCCATTATTGTTTCGTAATACGGAATGTTGTTCCTTATTTTTATTAAATTAAATATTTTATCGTATATTCTACCTTTGTGAAAGAAACTCCTTCTGAATATATATTTTTTCCTCCTATGTATTTTTATTAAATGAAACGCAATCGATTTTATGATTGTTGTGTTTGATTCTATTGAACATAGATTTTCGGCAGAAAATATACCTAATTCCTTACAGTTATATCAAAAGTCTCATTCGACCCAATTAGGACATCATTTGCCTGTTGATATAATGAATCAGAGGTTTGACTATTGCAAAGTCGCTCTAATGTTCAGAGGGTAGAGGATGTTCAAAGAAGTGAATGTCATTACGTCGAAAGACAACGGGAAAGGAAAACCGTGATGGATAGTGCCTCATGGCATAACCTGAAAGGGTGCTAAATTTGAACTGGTGTACAACACGGTAACTCTTACTAAAACTGCCTGAAAGGAGGCAATTTGCGCGTTATACGATAAAGAGAAATCCATATCCATTCGTCAAGTGACACAATTAAATAAGGGTAAACGAACAGCAGGGGTAGATGGAATGAAAGCGTTAAGTCCTTCACAACGAGTTGAACTTTACAATGAGTTGCGACAAAAAACCATAGGAAGCTGTAAACCTTCTCCCGCAAAAAGAACCTACATTCCAAAGAAGAACGGCAAGTTAAGACCCCTTGGTATCCCTGTTATTGTTGATAGAGTACTCAAACTCGCCTTGGAACCCCAATGGGAAGCACGGTTCGAAAGCACCTCATACGGCTTTCGCCCCAAGCGCTCATGCCATGACGCACTACAGAATATTTTTCTAAAAGTATGTAAGAGTGATAAATGGATATTTGAAGGAGACTTCAAAGGCTGCTTTGATAATCTGAATCATGATTATATTATGGAACAGATTAAACACTTCCCTTTCGCCAGAGTCATAAAAAAATGGCTCAAAGCAGGATATATTGATAAAAATGTATTCAACGAAACACAGACTAACACTCCACAAGGCGGAATAATAAACCCACTACTTGCCAATATCGCCTTGCATGGCATGGAAGATGAGATTGGAGTTAAATACCGCACATCCAACAAAAAGAGAGGCGGGAAGGTTTGGGAAATTCAGCCTAGTTTTCACTCCATTGTCAAATATGCAGACGACTTCGTAATCATTTGTACAACAAAAGAAGAAGCCGAAAGTATGTACGACAAACTCAACCCCTATCTCTTAAAACACGGATTAGAACTTGCGGTAGATAAAACGAAAGTTTCCCACATTACCAAAGGTTTTGATTTTCTCGAGATTAATGTAAAAAGGTATAAAGAATCTAATGGCACGATAAAAACCCTTACCAAACCAAGTCGCAAATCCATTAAAAATGCCAAAGATAAAATCAAAATCATCTTTGAGGAATGTAAAGGTAGCAACGTTGCCGATCTGATTTAAAAATTAAATCCACCAATCATAGACATCGGAAACGATTGGAAACCTTCTATATCCAAAAAGATCTACAGTGCCATCGACCACTATTTGTTCAGTAAAACAGTTAAATTCCTCAAACATCTCCATCCAAAGAAGAATTGGGGATGGATTGTTAGAAGTTATTTTAAACCAGATTATAGTGGACAAAGCAAGGATAAATGGATACTTACTGACCCTAATAATCTCAAAACGCAAATTTAAAAAATGGCATGGATACCTATAGTGAGGCATGATCTAATCAAATACAAAAATACTCCATTTGATGAAACTCTAAAGGATTATTATGAAAAAAGAGATATCAAAGATTTTATTGGCGAGAATGTCGCCTATCGACAAAAGCTCGCCAATCATCAAAAATATAAATGCCCACTATGCGGAGAATCAATAACTAACGGAGAAGAAGGTCTTGAAGTACATCATAAGACACCCAAATGTCATGGTGGAACAGACTCATATGGAGATCTCCAATTAGTCCATATATCCTGGCACATAGATCATCACTCTAAATTCCCGGTCAGAAGTAAAATCCCGAATGTAGGAGAATTTATTAAAGCAAAAAATGATCGTAAAAGACGTAAAAGTCAAGGCCCTTGGGTTCTGCGTAACAACCGATCAAAACTAGATTAACCTATAAAGGTATGCTTGAGCCGTATGTTATGAAAGTGACAAATACGGGGGGGACGGGGATAGTAATATTCCCCTCCTACCCGACATTATGGAGATTTCAGCTTAACACTGGGTGAACGATAGGATATTTTGGGCTCTATAAAATTTTTGCACCAGAACCTAACGGTGAAGTTATAAAGGAAGAATGATGTGTGGCGATTAACAATCGTCCCTCGATTCAGTTATGGAAAAGTCTCATTTAAGATTATCTATTGCTGCTCTTTCAATTGCAAGCCCTTTGATGTATCGTTTGATAAACTCGTTAAAGCCTGCTATATCCTTCGGATCAGGATACACCTTTGTACCGAGTTTTCCTGCAAATACGTTCTGTGCCAGGTACTCCTCTAAGGTCTGATCTTGCTCTTTCTTAAGCATATAGGATGCCAAAAGCGCAATTCCCCATGCGCCACCCTCTCCGGCAGTTTCCATAACAGAAACCGGGGCCCCTATAGCTGCAGCCATAATCTTTTGACCTACATCTTTAGTCTTAAAGAATCCACCATGGCCTAAAATTTCATCTAGCACTACTCTTTCTTCTTTAATAAGAATATCGAGCCCCGTTTTTAGTGCACCTAATGATGTAAATAAATGAACGCGCATGAAGTTTGCTAAGTTGAATTTACTTTCTGGTGCACGCACAAAGAGCGGACGCCCTTCTTCAAAACCAGTTATATGTTCACCTGAAAAATAATTATAAGCGAGTAGTCCGCCACAATCAGCATCTCCTTCAAGGGCTTTATTATATAAAAGTTCAAATAATTTATTCATATCCACTTTTGCACCCATAGCTTCGGCAAATTCTTTAAATAAGGAAACCCACGCGTTAAGATCTGTAGTGCAATTATTACAGTGAACCATAGCTACCAAATTACCAGTAGGTGTTGCAACTAGATCAATTTCTTCATATACTTTTGACAATTCCTTCTCCATTACGATCATCGCAAAAACAGAGGTTCCAGCTGAAACATTCCCGGTACGCTTGGCAATGCTGTTCGTGGCAACCATACCTGTTCCTGCATCGCCTTCGGGAGGACAAAAGAGAATTCCTGCCCTAAGCTTTCCGGTAACATCTAATAACTTTGCTCCTTCTTCAGTAAGAACGCCAGCATTTTCACCTGAGAGCAGTACCTTGGGTAAAACCCCCTTAAGTTTCCATGAATATTTTTTAGTAGCAATTAATTTATCGAATTGTTCCATCATACATGCATTATAGTCATTGGTATTTATGTCAATCGGGAACATTCCGGATGCTTCCCCAATCCCTATAACCTTTTGCCCTGTTAGTTTATAGTGGATATATCCTCCCAAGGTTGTTTGGAAACAAATATCTTTTACATGCTCCTCGCCATTTAAAATGGCCTGGTAAAGATGAGCAATGCTCCATCTTTGCGGAATATGGTAGTCAAACAGTTTTGTCAATTCTTCTGAAGATTTTTCAGTGATCGTGTTACGCCATGTACGGAAGGGTACTAAAAGTTCTCCCTCTTTGTTAAAAACTATATAACCATGCATCATGGCACTGAAGCCGATGGCACCTATTGATTGAACAGTAACTCCATATCTTTGTTTAACATCCTCAGCCATCTTCTGATAACTGTCCTGTACCCCCCTCCAAACAGCCTCCAGGTTGTAGGTCCAGATAGTATTGACATATTGGTTCTCCCAATCATGACTACCAGAAGCAATCGGTGCATGATCTTCACCAAGCAAAACCGCTTTAATGCGAGTTGAACCAAGTTCGATGCCAAGTACCGTTTTCCCACTCATAATGACATTTTTTATAGCATCTATATTGAGACTCATAAAAAACCTCCAACCTATTTTATTAGTTTCTATCATCGTTAGTTTCTTATTTTTGCCCGTAATAAGCATTTTTGCCATGCTTACGTAAATAATGCTTATCTAACAGCACCTGCTGCATGCTATTTAGATTTCCATTACAGAGCATACTAGAATGCCACGCCATCATGGCGATTTCTTCTAATACAACAGCATTATGCACCGCATGATCGGCATCTTTACCCCAAGTAAAAGGTCCATGGGAATACACAAGCGCACCAGGACTTTCCATCATGTCTTTCCCCTGGAAAGCCTCAACTATAACTTTACCGGTTTCCTTTTCGTATTCGCCTGCGATCTCCTCCTCAATCATAGCCCGTGTGCAAATAATTCCGCCGTAAAAATAATCGGCATGGGTCGTACCAAGGGCTGGAATACTGCGACAAGCCTGTGACCAGATTGTCGCAAAATGGGAATGGGTATGTACGATCCCACCAATATTTTTATCCGCTTTATAAAGTTCGAGATGAGTGGCAGTATCTGAAGATGGATTTAACTTCCCTTCCACCACTTTGCCGTCAAGATCGACAACAACCATATCATCCGGCTTCATTGTACTGTAACTGACGCCAGACGGCTTAATTACTACCAACCCCTGCTCCCGGTCAATACCGGACACATTACCCCAAGTAAAAGTTACCATCTTGTATTCTGGCAGTAGCATATTCGCTTCATAGACAGCTTTCTTTAAATGCTTTAACATAATGCCTCTTTTCTTTAAGATGATGGGACAGAATTTTTTCTGCCCCATCCTTTTTCACTTTACGGTTGTGAACACCAAATTTATTTTAGTTTCCAGGCGATATCGGAAATCAATAACTCTTGTTTAAACTTATTAATATCAATATCTTCAGTAATATGGACAAACTCAATATCCATCATATTAGCCCAGTCTCTCAGTTCACCAGCCGAGAGGGCAAAACTGATTACACTATGATGGGCACCGCCTGCACTGATCCAGGCTTCTGCTGAAATTTCAAGATTAGGCATCGGTTTCCACATAACCCGTCCCACAGGTAAATTAGGCATTTCCATAATTGGTTTTACGGCTAAAATGTCATTGACAATGAGACGCATCCTACCACCCATATCAATGAGGGAAGCTACGATTGCCTTGCCGCTCGCCCCTTCGAATACCAGTCTAGCCGGATCTTCCTTGCCACCAATTCCTAATGGATGCACTTCTATTGTTGGTTTACCCACTGCAACGGACGGACATACTTCCAACATATGTGCGCCTAAAATCAAACTGTCATCCCCATCAAAGTGATAGGTATAATCTTCCATTAAGGATGTCCCGCCCCCCAGTCCCTGTGCCATGCTTTTCATAACACTAGTCATGGCTGCTACTTTCCAGTCACCCTCTGGACCAAAGCCATAGCCTTTTGCCATTAGTCGTTGGGAAGCAAGACCTGGAAGCTGTTTTAGGCCATGGAGGTCTTCGAAACTATTGACAAAGGCAGCAAATCCGCCCTCTTGCAAAAACTTCTCAATCCCAATTTCCAATCTGGCCTGATAACGGACAGAATCAAGATCATCTGTTTTGATCGTATATTCTTTTTTATATTCTTCCATTAACGCATCAATTTCGTTTTCCTTCGTTCCATCAATATATGGAAGCAAATCGCCAACTGGATAGTAATTTACCGACCAGCCCAGTTTAATCTCGGCTTCCACTTTATCACCTTCCGTCACAGCCACATTACGCATATTGTCGCCAAAACGAGCCACCTTCAGCGTTTTGCTGGCCATAACCCCGGCAGCACTCCTCATCCAAAGACTGATCTTTTCCTGCGTCCTTTTATCAGCCCAGTATCCTACCACAATTTTACGTGGAAGTCGCATGCGGGTACCCATAAAGCCATGTTCCCGGTCCCCATGGGCAGCCTGATTGAGATTCATGAAATCCATATCAATCTCTTCATTAGGGATTTCCTTATTATATTGGGTATGTAAATGCAGATACGGTTTCTGCAAACTATTTAAACCTTTGATCCACATTTTTGAAGGAGAAAATGTATGCATCCAGGTAATAATACCAGCGCAGTTTTTATTAAAATTGGCTTCGGCAATTACATCTTCTATTGTCTCTGAAGTTGTCGCCACGGTTTTAAATACAATCTCTGCCGGAATGTCCTCTGCCTTATTCAGCCCTTCTACAATGATCTTCGAATTTATGGCAACCTGTTTCAGCGTTTCCTCACCATAAAGATGCTGGCTACCTGTAATAAACCAAAATTCATAACTTTGTAAATTTTTCACCTTTGACTCCTCCTCAATCCCTCAAATTATTATTCCTATTCTATCTTTCGCACAGAGTCACGTTCAACCAGTTCTGGAGCAAACAGGACCGTGGCATTAAATTTTCCTTTTTTAATAACTTCAAGTAAATTGGTGGCCGCCGTCTTACCCAATTCGTCTTTAGGGTGTGAAAATGTCGTCAGTCCCACCGCAGCGGTAACCCCTGTATCTGAATTGTCAAAACTAATAATTGAAAAATTTTCTGGTACCATTAAGCGATTGTCCGTCAATATTTTTATCACTCTTTGGGCAATCTGATCATTATAACAAACAATCGCACTACAGCCGGCAATCCGCTCTAACAATCGCTCGGCAAAATTGTCTGTTGAAAACATCTGTACATCTTCTGTCGTATACCACATAACATTATCGTCACGGATAAAATGCCCGTTCTCTTTCAGCCATTTTGCACATCCGGTATACCTGAGTTGCCCTTGAATATCATCTGATTTAAAAATGCCGGCAATCCTAGTATGATTATTCTGCAGTAAATAGCGGGCTGCTTCTTTCCCGCAGGCATAATCATCCATAGCCACAAAGGGAAAAGACATGCCTGAATAGTACCCATTTATAAAAATACAAGGAATTCCTCTTTTTTTTATTTCTTCATACAGCTCAGCATTCAGGTTAGGGAGACTACTTTTCGTCGGTTCAATGATAATACCATCAACATCATTTTTTAATAAGTCTGATAAAATCCGCATTTCATTTTCAATTTTATTGTAGGTAATCGAAAGCTGCATCGTATACCCCTTTTGTGTTAGCACGGTATCAATGCCCTTAATAATACTCGGAAAAATATAATCATCCAGATAGGTTGTAATAACCCCGATACTCATAGTTGCAGGTCTTAAAGTACGTGACATTGATCCAACATAAGTCCCGCTGCCGCGTCGCCGCTCTAGCATTCCTTCATTTTCCAAAACGCTGGTAGCTTGCCTTACTGTTTGGCGGCTAATGGAAAACATATCCCCTAGTTCTTTTTCCGAAGGCAATCGATTACCTATGCAAAAAGCACCTTGCTTAATCTGTTCTCTTATCCAATTCATCAATCCTAAATATTTGGGCTCATTCTGGTTGCTCATCAAAATTAACTGTTCCTTTCCCTTAAAATGTGCTTTGTATTTTATATAAAATTTTTCATATAAGAAAGAACACCTAACGAGGCAAACACCATAGCACTTCCTGTCAAATATTTTTCATATGGCTTAAGATGCTTTATAAAAACATCAATGTAGGCCAAAATAATCGCGAGTGCTATAGAAATATCACCTAGAGTAAGCCACGTGGCTGTTCCTCTTAAGTCTCCCAGTGCATTGCTCAGGAAAAGTGCTGCGCCGATTAATGCAAGATATTCAAACTTCATCGTATTTCCTCCGTTATCTTACGGAATTTACCTCTTACGAACTCTTCCTTTTATTATATAAATCAATTGTAACTGCAATCAACAATACTAGACCTTTAACCACACGCTGAATATCTACCGACCAGCCAATGAGCGACATCCCGTTATTTAAAATCCCCATAATAAGCGCACCAATAACTGCACCGGAAATGGTACCGATACCGCCTTGTACCGCAGCACCACCGATATAACAGGCCGCAATGGCATCTAATTCAAAAGTGTCCCCGGCTTTTGGCGTAGCCGAGGCATTACGTGCGGCAAGTACGATACCGGCGAGGCCTGCTAAAAAGCCCATATTGGTATAAACCCAAAACATAACTTTATTGGTATTGATACCAGACAGACGAGCTGCATTGACATTACCGCCAACTGCATATACCTGACGGCCAGCAACGGTGTTGTTGGTAATAAATGTATAAACAATAATCAAAACAAAACATAGTAAAAGCACTAAAGGAAGCCCCATATACAAAGCCAATTTAACGCTAATAAAGTTCAAGACACCAATTATAATCGCTAATTTGATGCCTACCTGCCAAATTGGTGGTATCGCAAAATTATGTTTAATTTTATTGCGACGAGAGCGCATTTCCAGCATAATCAATGCAACAGACACCAATATGCCTGCAACCAAGGATAGAATTTCCACTTTGGTTCCGCCTATCTGAGTAAATATCTGCAGCATATACCCTGCACCGATTTGGGTAAAATTTTGCGGCAAAGGTCCCTTTGTCTGACCATTCAGGATAACCATCGTAAGACCGCGGAACACAAGCATATTAGCCAATGTAACAATAAAGGGCGGAACCTTTAGTACTGCAATAAAGAACCCTTGAAACATACCAACCAAGACACCTAATACTAATACTACAACAACTGTCACCGGAACGGTAATATGATAATCCATAATCATAATCGCTGCCGCAGCGCCGCAGAAAGCAACAACCGACCCTACGGCAAGATCGACATTAGCCGTCAAGCAACATAGTAACATACCAATGGAAAGAATAACAACATAGCTGTTTTGCATAACCAAGTTATTGATATTCATTGGCGCCAGATTCTTACTATTAGATAGAATAGCAAAGATAATATATATTAAGAGTAGTGCAATCATCATGCCATATTGTTTAAGATTGCTCTTGGTCATTTTTTTCTGTACGGTGGCTTTATTTTGTACTGCATTTGCCGGAACTGTATTAGCCATTGTTTTATTTCTCCCTTCCGATGTGATTCATAATGTTTTTCATAATCCGCTCTTGAGAAAATTCTGCTTTTTGAAGTTCACCGGCAATTTCACCTTCATTAATAATATATATTCTGTCACAAATACCAAGTAGTTCTGGCATCTCCGATGAAATCACAATGACCGCCTTACCGGCATCGGCCAAGGAATTAATTACCGTATAGATTTCATATTTCGCACCAACATCAATGCCGCGGGTCGGTTCATCCAGCATAAGCACATCCGGCTCAGAAAGCATCCACTTAGCCAAAACAACTTTTTGTTGATTGCCACCGGATAGTGACCCTACCGTCTGCTCAATAGAATTGGTTTTGATGTTGATGAGTTTTCGATAGTTTTCCGTTGCATGAATTTCTTCATTCTCATCAATTACACCGTACCGCGAAAACTTTGACCAGAGACTTGCCAGCGACATATTCCATTTCAAGTCATTTATTAGTACCAATCCATATGTTTTTCGATCTTCCGACACATAGGCAATTTTGTTCTCAATTGAATCTTGTATGCTCTTTAAATTTAGTTCTTTGCCATTCTTAATGATTTTTCCTGATATCTTTGCGCCGTATGCCTTGCCAAATAAGCTCATGGCAAGCTCTGTACGCCCTGCCCCCATAAGACCTGCAAGACCAACTACTTCACCTTTCCTGACATTGAGTGAAATATTGCTGAGCATTTTGCGCGTCGTATCAAGCGGATTATATACATTCCAATCCTTAACCTCGAAAATAACATCACCAATCTCGCTGTTTCGTTCTGGATATCGATTGGTGAGTTCCCGACCTACCATCCCTTTAATAATGCGATCTTCCTCAATTTCCTTGCCTTTTTTCAGAAGAGTTTCAATTGTATGTCCATCACGAATAACAGTAATGGAATCAGCTACACGGCTCACTTCATTTAATTTGTGGGAGATCATAATACAGGTAATGCCTTGTTCTTTCAGTTTAAGCATCAGCTCTAATAAAATATTGCTCTCTTCATCATTTAACGCAGCTGTCGGTTCATCAAGAATCAAAAGTTCTACATCCTTGGCGAGAGCCTTAGCAATTTCAATAAGTTGTTGTTTTCCTACTCCAAGTGTATTGACCTTCTGAGTTAAATCTTCATTCCCCATACCAATTTTGCTTAAGACACTTCTTGCCCTTCTTTCCGTCTCATCCCAGTCAATAATACCTTTAATGGGAGTTATCTCATTTCCTAAAAATACATTTTCCGCGATGGAGAGATACGGAATTAATGCAAGTTCCTGATGAATAATAACAATACCCTTTTTCTCGCTACTGCGAATATTATCAAACTCCATTACTTCACCATAATAAATAATGTCGCCTGCATACGTCCCATAAGGATATACACCTGATAGAACATTCATTAACGTGGATTTTCCCGCCCCATTTTCCCCGCACAGAGCGTGAATTTCTCCCTTTTTGATCATCAGGTTAACATCATCTAAAGCGTTAACACCAGAAAATTCTTTAGTAATGTGTTTCATTTCCAGTATAAATTCAGCCATAAATCTTGCTCAACTCCCCTATTACACACTGGCTGAAAACACCTTACGTGTTTCCAGCCAGCAGCAATTTAAATGAATTTTACTATAGACCTAAATCAGCTTTTTTATAGTAACCCGAATCAACTAATTCTTTCTGCAGATTATTTTTATCTACAGGAACTGGAGTACACAAATAAGAAGGAACTATTTTTTTGTGATTATTATAGGATACCGTATCATTAATTTCAGGCTGGCTGCCCTCAAGCACTGCCTGCACCATTTTTACACATTTATCAGCCAAAAGACGAGTATCTTTAAAAATAGTCATGGATTGTTTGCCAGACAGTATATTCTTAGATGCCATGAGTTCTGCATCTTGTCCGGTAATCACCGGCCATTTTTGACCAACTTTGTAGCCGGCACCTTCTAGTGCAGCGGAAATACCATAGCTGATACCATCAAATGGGCTTACGACAATATCAAGATTTTTGCCTGTACTATAATAGCCTGATAAAATATCTTCCATACGTTTTTGGGCGGCTTCTTGAGACCAACGCAGCGTGCAGATTTTATCAAAATCTGTTTGTCCTGAAACACAAACTAACTGTCCTTTATCTAAATAGGGTTTCAAAACCTCAAACATACCATCATTTAAGAAATGTGCGTTGTTATCATCTGGTGAACCGGCAAAAAATTCAATGTTATAAGGACCTTTGCCTTCTTGTAGACCCATTTTGGCTTCAATGTATTTACCAATAGCAGTACCTACACCTTTATTATCAAAGGTTGCATAATAAGAAACGCTGTCAGTATCCATTAATAATCGGTCATAGGCAATGACCGGAATATTATTGGCCTTAGCTTGAGCCAGCACATTAACTAGTGCATTAGAGTCAATGGCCGCTACTACCAGACAGTTAGCCCCGCCTGTTATCATGTTTTCTAACTGCGAAACCTGGGCTTGTACATCATCTTCCGCATACTGTAAATCAACAGTGTATCCTAGCTTTTCCAGATTTTCTTTCATGTTTTTACCGTCTTGAATCCAGCGCTGTGAAGATTGTGTCGGCATCGCCACACCAATCTTCTTTCCACCCGATTTTGCCGTATTTTCAGCTGTTGTTGCCTTATCGCCAGCGCCACCGCAGCCGCCTATCGCGATCATCATCATGCATAACAATCCCAAAGCCACTGTTTTTTTCACAAAATTCATGTAAGTGTCCCCTCCCAAATGATAATTTAGTAACGCTACACTTGAACAAATTTCCTAATTTTTTTGTCATTCCTTTATTTTGATAGCGTTTGGATTTTTTATAATTTGTCATACAACTTTTCTCCAAAATATATGTTTTTGAGGACACGCTATCATTTCACGTTTTTTTACATTATTGTTTAATTTATATTCTCAATATACTACTTTAATCTTAAAATACTCAAAAAAAAACATCCTCCCCCTTAAGCCCCCAGGGATATCCCTGACCGTTTCACCATTCGTAAGGTTTCAGTATCCCACCGGCGATGTTTACCATCTCTTTTGAAACTTTAGCGATACTTTTTCCTGCCCTCCCTTTGTTTTTATACTGTTTGGAATTTCTTATTTCTTGTTCTAAATAATATTTAAAACAAAAAACGCAATAAAGGTATTACAACTATTTTTTTATAGAAAGTTTGTCATACAACTTTCTATAAAAAAATATAGGTTTGAAATGGCATGTTATCATTTTCATGTTTTTAGATTATTCCTTTTTTTACCATCACTGGTTTTTTTTGTTATATTTATATTTTCAATATACCACTTTAACCTTAAAATTGCAACTAGGATTTACCCATACACGAAATCAAGGATGTCTGCCTATCGCACTTTGCTCTTCAGTCTTATTAAATTTGTCATACAAATTTAATAAAACCTTTTGTTCTTCAAACATTCTTGGCTCATTACGACTAAATGACCAGTGCCATTTTTCGTGAAAACAGGGAGACAAGGAATTCGTTTCAGGATTTCCAGATTCTTGTGGACGATACCCAACTTAAATCTGTAAAAAAGAGTTTGAAATAAAAGTTAATAAACTATTGGATTTAGCAGAGCAAGGTATGTGTGATGATTTATTAAAAGAGCGCTATAAGAAGGTTCTGGTGCAAAAAATAACGCCGTAATATAATCATTACCCTAAACTTAAAATTTGAGGTAAAAAGAATGTCACAGTATTTGTTTAAGTGGAAACATTTCGAGTCCGAAATTATAATATCATGTGTTCGCTGGTACCTGAAATATCCACTCAGTTACCGAAGGCTTGTGGAGATGATGCAAGAGTGGGGATTAAACCTAACTCATACAGCAATTATGAGATGGGTCCATCAATATTCTCCAATTATTAGCGAAAAGGTCCAAAAGCATCTTAGACCAACGAATGACTCTTGGCGAATGGATGAAACCCATCTGCAAATCAAGGGTAGAAATGCCTATTTATATCGAGCGGTCGATTCTAAAGGAAAGACAAATGAGATGTTTTATAGTGGGATCATTTCTGTCAAAACAGTACTTAGGAAAGTAAAATATCTCAATAATATTATTGAACAAGATCATCGATTTATTAAAAGAAAGATCAGGCTAATGCTTGGATTTGATAGTTTTGAAACTGCTGAAAAAACAATTTGCGGGATTGAAACCTTTCACATGATTAGAAAAGGGCAGATTGAAGAAAATCGATCTGCTCTCTCTGAGGTTACGTTCTTTAATAAAGTGCGACGAGCCCATGGCTTGACCGACTCTGAGGTATAACCTCAGAGGTGTTAGTATCACTGAAGACTTATTTTGCGCATCCGCATAGCCCTTGGGAGCGACCTATCAATAAACATACGAATGAATTGTTGCGCCAATTATTTCCCAAAAGCACTAGCTTTCAAGATGTTTCTGACGCTGACGTTCTTAAAGCAGTCTGGTTTCTCAATCATCGACCACGGAAACGACTTGATTGGAAAACTCCATTTGAATTATTTTCGAGTGGGGTGTTGCGCTTAGCTTGACAATTCACCAATTTTTGCACCAGAATCAAATTATATTCTACGTTCCATAAATTTCGACTGAGAAGTTTGGTCGAAAATTTTAAACATCGCATCACCGTAAAAATCTGGAGTATCTGTAAATAATGTAAGTCTCTTTAGTTTTTTTAGTTCAGGATGATTTACTATAGTCTGAATCAGCCATTTACCAAGACCTTTACCACGATAATCGTTGAGAATAAACACATCGGCAATATATCCAAAGGTAGCTAAATCACTTACTACCCTTGCAAAACCGATTTGTTCTCTCACACCATTCCTTTCATGATATACACCGAAGCAATAAGCAGAATGATTCATTGCTTTCTCCATTAACTCTTGGCTTCTTCCTAAGCCCCAGTAAGACTCCAAGGAAATAAATTTGTGAATTATATCAAAATCCAAAAGAACTTTATCTGTCGAAATTGTAAAATTGGTCATTATCCAAATAGAAATCCCCCCCTTTTTCTTTATCAATTATTTCTCTTAATCATACATAAGGGCTTTATGTATGATTACCGGACTCCATATTTCCACATTAACGCTTAACATGCGTTATCCGCCTTTAGTTTGTGAGACCCTTTTTAATGTTTTAAGTTGTTTAACAAGTAAATGTATTCAGTAAAATCACTGTTGGGATGATGCAGTTAGACAACTTTATTTATCAAGTCGCAATAACACCACCATGTTTTGTAAACAGATCATAATGCTTCTTAAGAATTTCTGGAATGGGCAATTCGTAAGGGCAACGCGTAGTGCAAAGACCACAATTTGTACACTGTGTAATTGTCTCCATAGCCTTCCTTCCAAAATCAACCGCTACACTTGCTGACATTCTCTGAGCAAGGATCCGATAACCCATAGCGGGAGTAATCATTACCCCACTTGGACAAGGTTGACAATACTCACAGCGACGGCAGAACTGCCGTCCTAAATCAGCGCGATACTGATCCATCAATGCCATATCCTCTATCGTCAATGCATTGGGGTGCTCATATAATGCAACAATCTGGTCGATGGATTCAACTGAATCATAGCCAGCAATTACGACCAAATCAGGATATTGACGCAAAAATTTAAAAGCAAGTGCAGCATTATCAATAACTCCTCCTGCAAATGGTTTCATTACGATAATCCCAATATCCATCTGTCTAGCAATGATATGTAGCTCATCTTTCGCCGCGTCTTCAATGAAGTTAAAGGGAAACTGTACCGTTTCAAAAATCCCAGTTTTAATCAGTTTTATTGCCATTGGCAGGCTATGAGAGGTAACTCCAATGTGCCTGATTTTCCCTTGTTCCTTTGCCTTAATAGTCGCTTCAAGAGCACCATCAGGCCCCTGGAGTAGATCCCAGTCATTGTTCTGAGACACTTGGTGTAATTGAAATAAATCGATATAATCTGTTTGTAAATTACGCAAGCTATTATCAAGATGTTCAATCATTCCCACTCGATCTCTCTTCTGTGTTTTGGTGGCGATAACCACCCCGTCCCGGATCCCGTGAAAGGCCTTACCCATTTTGTATTCACTATCTTTGTAAGCATTTGCCGTATCGTAGAAGGTGATGCCTTTTTCGAAAGCATGTTTTACGACACCAATTGCCTCGTCTGTCTGTAAACGGATAATTGGTATGCCGCCAAATCCAAGTTCAGATATTTTTAGCCCAGTTTTCCCAAAAGTTCGGTAGCGCATATTCTTCACTCCTCTTATTAATTTCCGTATTATGTGCAGGCATTACGGGGTTATTTGTATTGTCAATGCAGCCTGCCTAGACATTGTTTTTACGTTTTATGGCCGTTTGCGCCGTGATTGTGATCGAATTACAATAGCAGGCCCCTCTACAGGGCAAGCATTTTCACAGGCTCCGCAACCCACACAGCGCTGAGATGCCACACTAGGCCGGTTCTGGGGATCGGCATCGATCGCCTGTTGTGGACATTGTTCTTGGCAAATTAGGCACAATTTTCCTTCTGACCAAGCAAGGCAGCGAGAACGATCGATTTCAGCTAAACCAATTACTGTTTTTTCTACTGCCAAATGTGAGATCGCTCCAGTAGGGCAAACTTTTTGACAGTCTTGAGTTAGTTCACAGCGAGCTTCCCGTGGAATGATTGTGGGCGTGAGGAAGAGGGATGGACCGCTACTAAAGGGCATCGATGTGAGGCATTTACTCGGACAAGCTTTGATGCAGCGCCCACAACGGCTGCACCGCGCCAAAAATTCATCTTCTTCCAGAGCCCCAGGTGGCCGTAGTGGGTTTGCTTCAGTCGGCCGTAGCAAAGACGGCAATGCGGCAATCGCCAGTACCAAAGCACTCCCCATCCGCAGGCTTTCTCGTCTGGTAAAA
>Ga0224527_1000652_pt1 | contig 21645 bp, 18 predicted proteins | sample CBST0metaG_FD_179882 | JGI IMG/M metagenome (GOLD analysis project Ga0224527, IMG submission 179882) | Peat soil microbial communities from Stordalen Mire, Sweden - C.B.S.T0 | ecosystem: Environmental > Terrestrial > Soil > Wetlands > Peat | place: Sweden: Norrbotten County, Stordalen Mire... | reverse complement strand
TATTTGTCAAGATGGTGTTAGGATGTTTTTTGTGGAGACCTTACTCCCCCGCAAGCGGGGCCCCTTCTTTCCTGAAGGACAGACGGATGAAGGAGGTTGGACGGAATTCTGGGTGCCACACTCGGGGCCCTCAAGGCCCCGGGGGTGTCTTGTGTCGAGAAGACCTTACTCCCCCGCGGGCGGGGCCCCTTCTTTCCTAAAGGACAGACGGATGAAGGAGTTGGACCGAATTCTGGGTGCCACACTCGGGGCCCTCAAGGCCCCGGGGGTGTCTTGTGTCGAGAAGACCTTACTCCCCCGCGGGCGGGGCCCCTTCTTTCCTAAAGGACAGACGGATGAAGGAGTTGGACTGAATTCTGGGTGCCACACTCGGGGCCCTCAAGGCCCCGGGGGTGTCTTGTGTCGAGAAGACCTTACTCCCCGCGGGCGGGGCCCCTTCTTTCCTGAAGGACAGACGAATGAAGGAGGTTGGACGGAATTCTGGGTGCCACACTCGGGGCCCTCAAGGCCCCGGGGGTGTCTTGTGTCGAGAAGACCTTACTCCCCCGCGGGCGGGGCCCCTTTCTTTCCTAAAGGACAGACGGATGAAGGAGTTAGGACTGAATTCCGGGTGCCACACTCGGGGCTCTCAAGGCCCCGGGGGTGTCTTGTGTCGAGAAGACCTTACTCCCCCGCGGGCGGGGCCCCTTCTTTCCTAAAGGACAGACGGATGAAGGAGTTAATGAGATCGCAGAAGCTCTTTAACTTTATGCTGGGATAAACGTTTTTTGGGCATACGATTCTCCTGTAATGAGGGGTTCGTTGTGGTGATCGGTTGATCATTCTGCAGTAGCTAGCTTGATCCAAACAGAGCGTTCGGAATGGATTCCGTTTGGTGTTCGGATAGCGTGTGAATACGCATTGCGCAACGTTGGTACTGGTCGGATCCTTGCTGCGAAGTTTAAGCTTTGCACTTGTCAGTCGGAATAACATTCACGTATGGAGTTCGAAGTAGAAGGCTTTGAAGTTCGAAGTTGGCATTAGTCCCAAATATCTCAAAGTGCCGGAGTCAGCGTAGTTTAGTATTGGCAAAACGCTTTTCGGTATGTACAGAAGGGTTCGTTAAAAAGATCTCATATAGTCGGGCGCTACATCTGTTACGAAATTCAAAATCGTATCTCGGGTCAAATCTACTCGAAACGGATGGCGATTACCTACGTGAAAGATTGCTCTAATATCGTCGTCACCGGGCCCTATCACAAAGTAGGCCTGAATGTCCGTGGTAGACCATAATAAGCTGATTGATCCATCGTTAAGTAGGCTCACAGACGGTCGCCGCCATCCTAGTCCTCTTGTTAAACACGCAATTGCACCGTATCGCGAAATGGCACAAGCCAGACATGCCACCGCGTCGGAGGCTGGTTTACCGTCATTGTCGTCCCAATCGTCTTCGTAAGACTGAAAAGAGTCGATCTTCTCTTTGAGAATTTGAAATTCTCGGTCGCTATCTACCATTGTTATAGAAGCATCACGGAAGTGTCTGCCAAAGTAGTCTTGGCTTGGTGCTGCGGTGGTTGAAATTCCTGAACGAAATGATAATGTAGTGTTCATTCGAAGCCCTCTTTTGCTAATGGCGTTATGCTCTCGAAAAAAATCCTGTTCTTAATGTCCCGCAATGCTCTGGCTATGTCCCATATAAGTTCGTTGGGTTTTAGTATCACGTTCTCCAAAAACACATCAATGTCAAATATTACTGTAGATGTAGTTGAATCCGGCTGCGTTGGCTCCGTTGCTAACGTAGCAACCGCTACAATACCGTCCTCCTGCGGAAGCACCAATCGCATAAGAAAGGACGAAATTTCAGTCGCAACACTTATTGGCACAGCTGGCGTTGTCAAAAAATAATCATCATATTTACACTTGATGGGAACGCCAATCTTATTAACAAACCTAAGCGCTACCCGTGTTATTTGAGCACTTCCGACGATATTAGAGTATCGGTCCCAATACTCCTTTGCCTCAGCCTCGAACTCGTCCCACGAATCATATCCGTTTAGGCGACTGTAAGTGAAACCATCGACACGGCACTGCACTGATCTACTGCCAGAGAAGTATTGGTAACCAATCCTTCTAGGAATACCGGGAACCCCATGGGGTGCGATTCCAATATCCTGCTTAAATTCAATGTTAAATTGGCTCAACTCATTTCTATTAGGAAACCGAGATTCAAGGCCGCTTTGAAAACCGGCCAAACGATCAAGATCGAAAGCGGATGGATCTGCTAGGTCGACTTTAATATCAACGAGAGCTTCGATTAAGGGCGCATGCTTTAGCGTAGGATATTTGCTCATATTGCCGGTTTCAGTTACGATATATTACTGGATTGATGGCCAATGCGTTGCGATTCAAAACAGCAGCCGAGAACGGTATTGCCTACAAAGAACGAAAGCGGTGCTTCACGACGCAGTCTATCGACGTTCGGCACCATGCTCCATAACTTATGGTTATACATTACTTAGCCGTTCCAGAGCTTAACCGCGCCTTATCGAGAATTATTATTTGATACAGGTAAGCAGTCATGAAGGATTACAAACGCAGCCGCCGCGTTGTGGGCTGGATGGTTGTGGAAGGGGATTCTGGGAATGGAAACGACTGAAGGAGTTGATAGGATCGCGGAAGCTTTCTGACTTTATGCTGGGATAAATGCTTTTTGGACATATTATCCGCCTGAAGTGAGAGGTTCGTTATGTCGGTCGGGCGGTCATTTTGCTTGATCCGTATGTCCCTAAAACGAAATGTGCCACGCCAAAGAGAATATATACGGGCCCGAAAAAAGAATAATCACAACAAGCCGCCAAAAGCGGTAATCGAACATCAAAACGCAGTACAATATGATATACAGCAATAGAAAACAACAACAACGACAGATAATCTTCTAATCGCACACTGTAGTAATTGAAGATTAAAAGACATATTTTGTCGTTAACTTTAGCTATTTTTTAGTTGCATATCTACCCTAGCGGGCTGAGCGTTATAAACCGATGCCATTGTCCACATTAGCTGAAGCATTTGAGACTATTTGCAATTTTTGCGAATGGTACGACAGCCAACCGCAAGAGAAACGAAACGCAGAAGCTGTTGCCCCGGCTGTTGACGCGGTCAAATATATGAGCGACTGGGCGAACGCCACATTTCCAGTGCATGGAACAACAAGACTGCGCGTATCGCAATCGAGGGGTGCGGGCTGGTATCCAAAGGTCCTTTGGCTCGCAATTCTCCCTCCAGATCAGCAGACCTCATTTGGAGTCTATGTTTGCATATGCTTTAGCGGGAAGGGAACAGGTGCTGTCGCTGGGTGTATGTCGTCAGCAACGTCAAGAACACGATTGAATACGCTTTCACGTTCGCCTTCAGGGATTTTTTTGGTAGACGTTGATGGCCAAAGGTCAACCACAAAATACAACAATCTTTTCAATAATCCGTACGAAATCCTTAGGGGTAAATTCAACGAAGACTTTTTGGTCGCCCATTTGAACGCCTCACTTGATATCGCTTTCGGCTTTCTTTCGGGTACTGCCAATCCAGCGGCACAGCAGGTAGACCCACCGGAAATTGCCGAATCATTAAGTAAGCTCCATCCTGTATACCCTGCAGCATTCACAGCCGCCAAAGGTCAATGCGGAAGCCGCGTCCCGGAATCAATCGAAGATATGGCTGGGCAGCCGGGCTTTCGCTCGGAGCTACCGGATGTAAACGGGGGGAAATCTGTAACACATGGTTGTGCCGAGGTTGAATCAGCAGTAGGTCGTGTGCATAAAAACATTGCAGATGCCGACAGTACATCTGCTTTCCGCGTCAGGTCAATCCATCAGACTGTTGAAAGAAATGGTAACTTTGGCCGTAATGAAGAATCTGTACCAAGAGTTGTCCGCAATCAATTATCGCTGCCTTTCTGTGGCGATAACGCACAAGTTACCAGTCATAAGTCACCCGGCATCCGCTACTCCGATGACTGGTTGTGCTTTGCGTCTGCACTTCCGCAGCACAACACAGTCCTTTCGCAGACTGGTATTAGCGCTGAGATAGTTGCGGAGCTCGCAGGAATTGGGGTACGGACTATTCAAGACCTCCTCAAGACCACAATAAAGGAGGTCGAAACCTGTCTCGGGCAAAACACCGGCGAGGAGTTGCAGACTTCGCTTATGGCCATGGCCGTTGCATCTAACTATCAAGAACTTTTGACACCAGGTGGATCTGTTGATTACCAATCATTAAGCATAGTAGCTGAGCGACATAGTTGCGCCATTCGGAGCGTGCTCAGCTCTGTCGCTTTAGCAGATCGGTGGGCGAACTGCCCTTTTGTTGAGCTCGCTCCTGCGGAAACGATTGTTGAGCTGTGCGAATCCCTCAAACTTTATACCGTCGGCGACGTAATCGGTGCACTGTGCCTCGAGCACCCATACCTCGACTTTGACAGCTGGATAAAACTCGATATAGAGACCTGTCTCAGGAAGAACGGCATCAACATCGACCATCTGAAATGGCTTGAATATTGCAGGGAACGGAAGGCGGAATGGACTATCGAAATAGCTTATAGGAAGCTCAAGGACATACTACAGACTCGCAGATGGACGATCCTTTGCCCGCGAGTAGGATTAGACCCAGTTACACCTTCGAGTTCTACTGGGTACATCCTGACATTACAACAGATTGCTGATAACTACAACCTCACCCGCGCCAGAGTACATCAGATTGAGGCACGTTCGCTCGAAGTCCTACAACAATGGCTTGCCTGCAGGAGCGCCTGCTGCTTTCGAGAAATAATTCGTCGTCTGGTGCTTCTAGCCGGCGGATCGATGGGATTGGCGGAGATAATTGACTACATCTCCCAATCCCAGCCAGAAAATCGCGGTCTTTATTTCGGCATAGCTCGAATCATTGTTCTGGCGGACGAGCGCCTAGCGAAGATCCAATCAAGCGAGGTTATCAATTGATCATTAGGACAGCGGAAGGCGTGCATCGAAGTTGCGCAGCTGACCTTGGCCTTGATGAAACGGCTGCCAGGATCAATTCAAAATTACCCAGCGAGCAGGAATTGGACGTGCAGTTCATTAAATCTGTTTTGCGCACCGACAACCGCTTCACAGATAAAAAGGCCGGTTCTGAGCCGCCTGTAACGCGGAAACTCAACGCACTAATAGTTGAGGCCATACGGGAATTAGGAAGTCCAATGCATCACTCTAGCATTACGGAGCAGGTCAACAAATCCAAGTTCATCGGAACACTACGGTCTGGGAAGAACATCCTTAACCGCCTAAACATGCACTCTGACATATTTGTCTATTGTGGGAGGGGCACCTACGGTCTGGCAGAGTGGGGAATTAAACCAGCACGGCCGATCGCAGACATCATATTGGATTACCTGACTAAGCGCGGATGGCCAGCCACGCTCGAGGATATCACCTCGGCCGTGCTGCGCGAAAGGATCGCTAGTCCCGCGTCAGTATCAATGGTTCTGTCATTTCCCGCCAATAACCAGGGAAGGTTTGGCCGGTTCCACGGCCAATGGGGCCTTTCTGCATGGGACGATATTAGTCGAAAAGCGGAGCCTCAGGACGGTAGCGACGACCTTCTAGATCTCCTTTTCGCAGATTACGAGGATGGTCGGTAGGTATGACAGGCAAACATACGTTACGCTCTATTTCAATACCAAGCTACCTGGACACGTCCACAAATGACCTCGTGGACGAATTCTTTAGCCCCGCATTGGCAGCAGCCGTTCGCTATGACCGCGGCGTCGGTTTCTTTAGCTCGGGCTGGATGCGTATCGCGTCACAGGAGCTTGCGGCGTTTGCAGAAAACGGCGGGCGGGCTAGATGGGTCACAAGCCCGATCCTCTCTCCTGAAGATTGGCTAGCTATTAAGGAAGGGACGGAGGCTCGTATATCTGGCGAGCTCGATAAAATCGCTCTACGTGACATAAATCGGCTCGCGGATACGCTCGACAGGGACACCCTGTCCGCCCTCGCCTGGATGGTCGCCGACGGTATCTTAAATTTTCGACTCGCTGTACCGCGGAACAAGCTGGAAAATGGTGACTTCCACGACAAGTTTGGCATCCTTACCGATGCCGAAGGAAACACAGTCACGTTCAATGGCAGTTACAACGACAGTATTCAGGGAACACGAAATTACGAATCGATCAAAGTCTTTCGATCTTGGGATCCATCTTTTGATCAGTTCGGGAAACCTGATATTGCGAGGTTTGCTCGGCTGTGGGGCAACATGGATCCGAATGTGCGCGTCTACAATGTTTCAGAAGCGGCACTGGCACGTATTCTTGAACTGCGCGATGGGGATCGACCATATGCTCGTAACCAAGATGACGGCCGCCTAAACGAAAATGTCAGACGGGCCAGAATGGTACATCCATTTGTTCCCGGGGACATTGCCCTACGAGACTACCAAAATCAAGCAATCCAAAATTGGTTTGATGCGGATTGTCGAGGGCTTCTCGAGATGGCAACGGGATCTGGCAAGACTATTACGGCACTAAGCGCAACAGTGCGTCTTTTCGAGCAACGCGAACGGATCGCTCTGATAATAGCAGCGCCATACCAGCATCTCGTCGACCAATGGGCACGTGAAGCCACAAGGTTTGGATACAAGCCGCTGAAGGCGTATGGACCGAAATCGTCATGGATTGATGAACTGCGACACAAGACGATATCTTATAAATTTAGAGACATCGAGACAGTGTGCGTGATTACTACATACGCGACGTTTAGTACGGAGGCTTTTCAGAATGGTATATCAGAGCTGGGAGCAGACAGCGTAATTGTGGCAGACGAGGTTCACCATATGGGTTCCGGCCAGCGCCGAGAATATTATCCAAATTGGATAGATTACCGGCTGGCCCTGTCGGCAACACCAGAGCGGTGGTTTGACCCAGCTGGAACCGCTGCGTTACGTCAATACTTCGGAGCGACTGTATTCCAGTTTTCTCTCAGCGATGCAATCGGAACGTGCTTGACGCCATACTACTATTTTCCGGTGCCGGTGGAGCTCACCACTGACGAAATGTCGGAGTACAAGGAAATATCGTCAAAGATAGGTAGGCAATTGGCGATATGTCAAAGCTTGGACGACGATCGTCTGGGAATGCTACTCATAAAGCGAGCGAATATACTTAATAATGCCCAAAGCAAGCTTCCTGCACTGGCTAATATTTTACGGAAGGACCTATCCGTGCAGCATAGCCTATTTTACTGTTCGCCAGGAAATATTGATGCAGTGGCGATCGAGCTTGCTTTCGGCCTGCGATTGCGAGTGCACCGTTTTACGGCGGTCGAACCACCAAAAATTCGGGAAAAGATACTTCGAGAATTCAGCTCTGGAGAGCTGCAGGGATTAGTTGCAATGAAGTGCTTAGATGAGGGCGTTGACGTTCCCGCAACGCGAACTGCTTACATCCTCGCCAGCAGCAGCAACCCGCGTGAATTTATCCAGCGACGCGGCCGCGTGTTAAGGAAATTCCCGGGTAAATTTCACGCATCAATATATGATTTCATCACCATTCCACCTAATGATTTGGATGAAGTGCAGCGTTTTTCTGAGCGAGCTATTTTACGCCGCGAACTGCGCCGCTTTGCCGAGTTTGCGGATAGCGCGATGAACACGATGGCGGCATACGAGGTAATTTGGGATATTGCGAGCAAATATGACGTGTTGGATTTCAAGGGGGGGGTAGACTATGAACATGCGTGAGCGCCTTGGTGAGCTAATGAACGAACTGGATACTGAAGTTCGTGAGATCATTGGCCAAGTGGTGCGGTTGGAACGAGAAAATATGGATGCGCAGAAACCACGGGTTCGCGAGGAAATCAAGGACATTATCAGTAAACGCGCGTGGCGTTCCCTTAAGGAAGAGGGCCGAATATAATGCTCCTCGAGCGCATCGATATTACGAATTTTCGCCAGTATCATGGCATTCAGAGCGCTGAGTTTGCGACTGACCTGCAGCGTAATGTGACGGTTTTCCACGGATTAAATGGCGCAGGAAAGTCGTCCCTTTTTGCGGCCATAAATTGGTGCTTGTACGCTGCAGCAGTTGACGGTATAGGCGAACTCATAAATAAGCAAGCAATACAGAACACGGCTGATGGGGACTCTGTCGTGGCAGATGTCACAGTTTACTTTCGCCACGAAGACAGGCGATATACAGCCAAGAGGCAGCTGTTTGGCGTTCGGTCGGGTAACGCATGTACGAATCAGGAAACAACGTTTACGTTAGTCAGATTTAACGCAAACGGCAATAGCGAAACGGTTCAAAATCCGATAGCTGTGATGAATTCAGTCCTTGCATCGAATGTTCGGCCTTATTTCTTCTTTGATGGAGAACGTATGGAAGACCTGACAAAGGCGGGCAACGAAGAAGTCCGAGAGGCCGTTCGCAACGTAATGCGACTTCCAATGCTTGAGCGAGCCGAAGAACATCTCGGCTGGGTCGCTTCGGAGTACCGCAGAGAAATCAAACGCCAAGGATCCGGTGAGCTGGAGCGACTTGTGTCTGAAGAGGACGAACTGCGCGCGAAAAAGCAATACTGTGTCAGGCGCAAAGAAGAGATCCGGACAGAGATCGTATTTGCCCGCCAGCGGGTTGAAGAGCTGTCGCAGAGGCTTCGTGATAGCGATGGGGCAAAGGCGCTTCAGCAACGAAGGGATGAGATCAACAGGACACTTTCCGTATGGGAAAGACAACAGAAGGATCTTACGCGCGATATCCAGCAGGCCGTGAATCGATCCTATCACCGCTATCTCGCTGTTCCAGCCCAGTCTGCCCTGTCGGTTCTTGACCAAAAGCGCGAGCGCGGCGAAATCCCGAGCGGGGTGCGAGAGCAAGTAATCAGAGACTTGCTAGACGCCCATATTTGCATATGCGGGCGCAGGTTTTCGGAAGGCGATAGCACCTATGATCATTTACATGCCCGGCTCAAAACCACCAGCACGAAGCAAATGGAGACTGAGACAAATACACTCGCCGCAAGTATCAGGGCACTATCATTAGCCGCAGAAGGGCAGAAGTCTGCGCTTGAAACATCGTGTCGGTTGCGCGAAGACGGTAAGGCGGAAATCGAACGCCTCTATTTGCAAAAATCTGATGTGGACCACGAACTGCGCGACGCGACTAGCGACGATATAGCATCGCTAGAAAGGCTTCGCTCAGATATACAAGCTAAGCTAGAACGCAATATCGCAAATCAGGCGGCCAACGACAGGACCATAGCGGATATTGATGCGAAGATAGCAGACGTTCAGCGTCAAAAGAAACTTGCCGAAGACAAAGAGCAAAAAGTGCTATTGCTCGGGCGGAGTGAGGAGCTCGCTCAAAAAGCGGCCGACGCGGTAACAAAGCTGCGCGAAGAGTTTTTCGAGGACACTAGAAAAAACATTGAGGCTTCGACTAAGCAGGTATTCTCGCGCCTAGCTTGGAAGCAAGAGCACTTCCAAGATGTACAAATAGACGAGAATTTTCGCATTGAGGTCACCGACCGCTGGGGTACGCCGACACGCAAGGAGCTATCGGCCGGTGAGCGCCAGATACTTAGCCTATCTTTTATCTGCGCAATGTCAAACCTGTCTGGGGAAGAGGCGCCGCTCGTCATGGACACCCCATTTGGTCGGCTATCTGGCAATCATCTCGCTGCCGTAGCAGAAAGCTTGCCCAGCCTTACAAAGCAGCTTATTTTGTTTGTGACGGATCGAGAGTGGGACGAGGCATCACGAACAAATATCGAGCCGAGGGCTGGGCGCCAATACTGTCTAAACTTTGATAGGAGCAGTGGCTGCACGCAGATTGTTGAGGTTGATAATTAAATGGACACTCAGGAACTAAAGGAAAGCGACCGTGTAAGTATAGAGAACGTCGTCCATCAGTACTATAAAGAACTTACCGATAAGTCGAGTCAAGACCCCGAAGGCGCTCCGTTCTTACTCATGAAAGACGTTTTCATGTGGGCGGTAGCCATCGGCATACGAAATGGCACTCGCCAGCCCCTGTCAAGGCCTACAAGCCAAATATTTCGCTGGGACCAGTTCTCACAGGATTCGGACGTACCAGCTCTTAAGGCGGTTGCCGTCGCCGAAACCGGGGACGTTGAGATATTACTGGATCCCCCGGCGATCTTGCGCATCGCAGAGGAGTACGCTAACGCTGGCATCCGCGAACTTCGGACCGAATTATCAGAACGAGAGGGTCGGCCGTTGTGGAATTTACTAAGCCTTGCTCGAAGCTGAGTTTACGATAAATCTCGAATATCTAGAAGACACCCTAATTGATGTATAGGTGCGAATGCCGCTTAGCCGGAGATATAGAAGTATGATGGACCTTAATACAGTTGACGCCACCCCTACGAAGGATTTTTTCATCTCCATGCTCGTTAGGGACATCGACCTCATCGACGCCATAGCCGACCTCGTTGACAATTCCATTGACGGAGCGAGGCGTAATCGTAAGGATGGGAATTACGAAGGATTGCATGTATGTTTGGATCTGTCCCACGAACAGTTTAGAATTGCGGACAATTGCGGAGGGATGTCAGTCGAAATTGCGCGGAGTTACGCATTTAAATTTGGGCGGCCCGAAAAAACAATCGGTGTGGAAGGCTCTATTGGACGCTTTGGAGTCGGCATGAAGCGCTCATTTTTCAAATTGGGGCAGGCATTCCGAGTTCAGTCCGCAACCGTAGATACCTACTTCGTCCTTGAAGACTCGGTCGACGAATGGCGGACGCGGGACCAATGGACGTTCGATTTCTTAGAGCGCATCGAGCCTCCTGATCCTATTCCGAAAGGCGAGCCGGGAACCGACATCGTGGTTACTCGGCTTCATCCTGAGGTAGCCAGAGATATTTCATCAGAAAGATTTGTATCAAGGCTCATTGATGACCTTGCCAGCAAACACGGGCCAGCAATCGGTGGCGGCTTAAGCATTTCTGTTAACTCTTTCCCGGTACTCGCTGCTGCGCTCGGACTCAAGCAATCAAAAGAGCTCGTACCTGCTTTTGTCGAACTCTCCTACGGTAATACTGACGACAGCACAATCGTTGTAAAGCTATACGTGGGCATCGACGAACCTGATCCGAACGCTGCTGGATGGTATGTATTCTGTAATGGCAGGCTCATTTTGAAGGCCGACCAAAGCAACGACACTGGCTGGAAGGAGGCTGCCGCAGAAAACGATCAGGAGAGTGTGCCACAGTACCACAATAATTATGCGCGATTCCGTGGCTTCGCATTTTTTGAAGCTCGTAACCCAGATTTGCTGCCATGGAACACAACGAAAACCGGCGTCGATATGGATTCGCCAGTTTACCGATCGGTACGGCAAAAGATGATAACGAAGATGGTTCCCGTGATCCGCTTCTTATATGGTCTTGCAAAGGAAAGAGCGCAATTTGCGTCCCCCTCCGACAGGCTGATTGAGCAGGCTGTCAATAAAAGCCCGTCTCACAAATTATCAGATATCACAGGCGCATCTGTATTTGTTCGTCCGGACGTGACAAGGGCAAAGAAGCCCACCACGCAGAGAGTCCAGTACAGTAAGGACGTGAGCGAGATCGATCTTGTTAAAGCGTCGCTAGGGGTAACATCGCTGAAGGACGTAGGCGAAAAGACTTTCGAGTATTATTTACGCATGGAGTGCTCTGATTAATGACTGACAAAGACAAGCGGATAAGTTACAACGTTCGGGTTGCTAAAACGATTGAGAGGAAGATGCTCGTTTCGAGCTTTCATAGGCTGGTTGCCCTCGGCAGGCTTGAAGATTACCAATATGTCGGAATGGGTGCCTATTACTTCTCGGACTTTGAGCTCATTCACAAATCGCTTGGTATATCTAGAATGACCAGTATCGAATGGGATGTCAATGAAGCAAAAAGATTCACAGCAAACGTGCCGTTTAGCTGTATAGATATCAAGTTTGGGGAGGCCAGTGATGTAATCACGGAATTGGATCTATCGGTTCCGACTATTATGTGGCTAGATTACGATGGAACTCTTGATTCCACGAAGCTTTTATGCATTAAGCGGTATTGTGCGGACGCGGTAGAGCGAAGCCTACTGATAGTGACAGTATCCGCCGCTCCTGAGCAGATTCGAGAAGAGAAGCGCGATGAGCGACTAAATAAACTTGCACAGAAGGTCGGCCGTGATAAAATTCCACCCGGAACCACCGAAAGAGATCTGCCAAGCTGGGGAACAGCGTGCGTATTGCAAAAAATAATCGATGCCGAAATAAGAGAGACGCTAGAACAACGCAACGCGGGTCTGGACGATGGAGACAAGGTCAAATATCGTCAACTGTTTAATTTCATATACGCAGACAATGTGCAGATGCTCACGGTCGGTGGAATATTGCTGTCGCAGAGGGATACCGCACTAGTTGACGACAGGTTGTTCAAAGATTTGCCGTTTATTCAGACTGGGTCGGACGCATATCGCATCCGTGTTCCGGTACTCACACTTCGCGAACGTCGTTACTTGGATACTTTGCTCCCGCTCCGCGATAAACTCCCAGTTTTTAAACATATGCCAAACTCGGATGTCGAATGGTATAAAGAGATTTATCGGTATTTCCCGACGTTCGCGGAGACTAATATCTAAGCGGCAAATAGCACAGACTGGTCGCGTTACTTAGGCGAGATTTCTTAGCTTCGCGACAGCCGCTTTCACCACATTAGCCGCATAATCAACTTGCTCGGCTGTATTCTTCCCAAGACCGATGCGAATACATGACGAGGCTTGGCTTTCGTCCTGCCCGATTGCCAGTAAAACATGAGAAGGGCTAACAGTTGCGGTCGTGCACGCAGACCCTGTGGACACAGCTAGATCGTTCTTTAGCAGAACAATAAGCGAACGACTTTGTACGCCCGGGATAAATACGTTTAAATTTCCACTTATACGGTGGGTCGGGTGTCCGTTCATCTGAATGCCATCAATTTCGTTCTGCAGCAGTATCCAAAGCCTGTCTCTGAGCTCTTGAACGCGCTTGCTTTCGGCTTTCATCTCAGAGAGCCCCAACGTCGACGCCTCACCAAAACCGACGATCGCAGGGACGTTCAAGGTTCCAGACCGCATACCTCGTTCATGGCCGCCGCCGTGAATCATTGCATCCACGCGGACCCGCGGATTCATCCTACGCACATACAATGCACCGATGCCTTTAGGCCCATAAATTTTATGCGCCGACACCGAAAGCAGATCAATATTCATCGATTGCACATCAATCGGAATATGTGTGAACGCCTGGGTAGCATCCGAATGAAAAAGTATCTGTCGCTCACGGGTGAGCTTTCCGATTTCAGCGATTGGGGCGATCGTGCCGATCTCGTTGTTGGCCATCATTATGGAAACCAAAATCGTTCTGTTTGTAATCGCGGAACGAACGTCGTTTGGATCGACTGTGCCAAACTTATCAACGGGCAAATACGTCACGTCAAACCCAGTGCTCTCGAGATACTTACATGTATCCAGCACAGCCTTGTGTTCCGTCACACACGTTATGATGTGGTTGCCCCGATCCGCGTAGTGGTGAGCGCAACCTACAAGGGCTAGATTGTCGGATTCAGTAGCACCGCTCGTGAAAACTATCTCCGCAGGGGCCGCACCGATCGCTGCCGCGATCTGCGCTCTGGCTGTCTCCACAGCAGTCAGAGCGATCGCCCCATACTCGTGGTCCGTGCTGGATGCATTACCGAAAACCTCGGTGAAATACGGCAGCATAACCTCGAGGACGCGCGGGTCAACCGGCGTGGTGGCATGATGGTCCATGTAGATCGGACGCCGAGTGTGCAGAGCGTTATCCAACTAACCCGCCTCTGAAGTTGATGAGATGACCGCCCTTCGCTGCGCTGCCTTGACGAGGTTAGGAATGTCTTCCAAAGTTTTGATCCTCTGTGGCAGAAGCATGATGCCTCGGTTGAGGTGGGCGACGAATTGGGTTTCGAGGTTGGTCTCTGGATCGAGTCCGTCTTCCTTAAGCCGCTCCCTGACCAGGGCGAAGAAGAACGAATCCCACTGGCCCGTTAGCGTATACCGGTTGAATTCACGGGCTTGGCCTTCGGGAAATAGAGTGTGGTCGGGTATTCCGGGCTCCGCCAGCGACAGGCACAGACCGATCCTGCAAATAAGATTCGGAGTCAATCCGGTCCGCGCTTTCAGCAAGCGTAACCTCTGTTCGGTCTCCTCGTTAACGTATATTCTGTTAAATGCCATTTCCTGCCTTATCCTCGGACCGCGAGGCCAAGCGGCGTGTCCGTGGCTCCGTCCGCGGGATCGAACATGGTGGCGCTAGTCGCATGTAACTCAGGAGTATAGTCCAAGTAGTAAACTCGACTCGTTTCGCCGCTGACCTGCTCAATGGCGGCCGCGTCTAATTCCGCCGAAGTTGCGAAAACAAGTACCTGCCGACTAATGTTGGGAAAAAGAAGCCGAAGCACGCGATCGCGGTGGATCTCGTCTAGACGCGCAACAGGCGTGTCAATGACTAGCGGTAATGACTGGCCCGTCACTTCTCTCAGCGCCCATAGTAACGCATACGCAAACAGCTGGCGTTCGCCCGCTGAGAGGCTCTGCAAACGGAACGGCGTGCCTTGCGCATCTTCCAGCACGAGGGTGAACGTATCCTCGTCTATCGCAACATTGGTTAGCAGACTTTCCTTGCGGCAAAGGTCGTTGAAACATTTGACGAGCGCGTGTTCGAGGTGGTGTAGCCTGGCCCGCAATAGCGCTACCTTATAACCACGTAGAACCTGCTTACTTTGTGTTACAAGCCTCAAGCGTACGTCGCATGCCTGTGCTGCCTCAAATTCCTCGACAGCTCGGGTTTTAAGCCTAGCCTTCTCTTCCATCTGGTACCGCAGTGAACCCAATCCCTCCAGTATTTGCGCGCGCTCCCTTTGGGTACGGAATAAATTTTTCTGAAGGTCCTGGATGGCGGAGAAAATATGAACCAGTGCATCAGCATCTGGTACGCTTTCAAGCTCCGAGTTAATAGCACGACGTTCCTTGGTGAGATCAGAAAGATGCTTCCCCGCCCCGATAACTTGGTGGAGAAAGGCACCATTGCTCTGTGCAATCAACTGCCGGATCTTAATCTGGTCTGTCTCGGATATGTTATGTATGACCGATTTCGAGGCACCAATGTCTGAAGTGTCTTCAAGATTGAGGGCAGGCATGAGTCTATGAACGAAATCCCGTCGGTCATTGCCCGAGATAGCGATACCGCTCCATAGCGCATCCCCGGCGAGAGTGCGCTCGATTTCGTAGATATGTTGGCTCCAGAATTCGCTCGCGGCGCGCTTTTGTAGTGTCTTTGCCTCCGATTCAAGCGACTTACCCAGTAAAGCGCATAATTCAGGGCATAACGCAAACGGGAGCAGTCCGGCGCATTCATCCCTAATAGCGGCCTCTGCGTGCTTCGTTTCCTGCTCCAATTCACTAAGACGCTTCTGCAGCTCCGGCCGGCGCCTGGCAAAGTCGCCGCCCTCCGAATTTAATCTGCGTTCGAGGAGGAGAAGTTCGTTACGAATTGAAGCCTCTCTTTCAGCAATTCCCTCTTCAAAATTTCGTTCACTCTCCACTAGGCTGGCGATATGGTCCAGCTCCGACTGCAGTTGTACCACTGCGGTTGACAATCGCTGAACATTCCCGAGCCCGCCTTGTTTAAGCGAATAGGCCTCAAGGTCGTAGTGAAGTTTGTCGATAATATCTATTCCAAGGTATCTTCGGATTAAGCCACCAAGCACGTGGCCCTCGTGGTCTAGGTTCGACATTGTCTCAAGCTGTTCAGCATCGAAAAAGCATAATTGCGCCTGATTGCTCGGAAAGAGATCCTCGATCCATGCCTGGCGGTTTTCGAGGTCTATTCGGATAGGCTGGCCGTCTTCGATTACTGAGACAGATTCGACTACGCGGTTACTATTGCGAATGAAGTTCCTAATGATGTCTATTTTAAGCGCCCGTCCAGACCGTACGTACTCGGCCGTAACCTGTATCTGCGCTTCCCGTTCTGTGTTCAGCTTACCGTTCTGAACTTGCTTATGCATGCGCTGCAGAAGAAAGTCATTGTACTCCTGGCGGGAAACCCTGTTCCCTAACGAGTGCTGACCATAGATGCCGAGCATGAGGGCACTGTAAAGTGTGCTCTTCCCAGCGCCGTTGGCCCCAGTGAATAATACAATATTCCTGCTCGAATCCACAGATTGCGCCGTTGATAGGTCAAAGTCGTGACGCCCTCTGTAAAGACCAATGTTTTCGACTGATAAGCTAAGGAATTTCATTTAATACCCTAAGATGTATATCGCTAGGCTCGTCGAGCGCTGGCATTGGGTCGTCTAGATCATTCCATGCTTGACGAAATACGGCGGCGATACTGTCCTGGATTCCAGCCCTGCGCGCCATACCGGCAGACCGCTTTTCCACTTCAAGAAGTCGCGCCACTAAGTCGAACGGAATATCGAACTCCCGGCAGACTCCTGAAAGCAGCGCCTTCTGCTCATTATCAAAAATGATATCATCATCAATCGGCCATGCCAAATCGTATCCCATTATTTGATTAAAGATTAATGGAACAGAATCTTCCCAGTCCTGCCTCTCTGTGCGCCAAATGCGACGAATTTCCATTAGCTCCTCTTGGTCGATCAAACACGCGTGCGGATCCGGTCCGAACTGCTGAATGGCCAGCTGTGTGTGAAGCAGTTTCTCGAGCATCGTACGGCTAGTGTCAAGTTTATACGTTCTGGCAGCATAAGTTCCATCCTTCTTCAGCTTTACTTGGCCGTCGCGCCCCTTTATATCCCGATACTTCAGTTTGTGCATGGGATTAATCGTCTCCGCGAGATATGCACGGAACTCAAGTAACGGTTGAAGCCACTCCTCGCCGTTGTCAACCATGGCTTCCATCGAAGAATCTTTAGATGCCACAGTGCATACCCAGCACCCGAATCGGCTGTTTCCGCATGACGGTGTTGACTGGTCGATTACGAGCGGGCATTCTCCACTACTGGCCGAGCGGTATAGGGCCGCAAGGTCAGCATTGTTTGCGCCCAAGGGGCTGGGCACTTGCAGGAGATAGGTCCAGATGTCGTCGCTGGAGAAGTCCGCGACCGGAGCGTAGACATAGGCTCCGGGGAGGGACGAGTGTCGCCGAAGCGCGTGGCCATTGACTTCGTATGTGTTCATCAACTGCATTCGGGTCGCACTTTCCGATTTACGAACGCCAAGAACCATGATCACTTCGCCGTATTGCGCTACGGCCTTCTCTATAAACCGGTTTGCCGGCTTGATCTTCATTCTATCCGTACACCAGCGAAACCGCGTGGTCGGAGCAGGATATCCGCGGCCGATTAAATTTACCCAAAATGAGTCGTTAACCGTCGGCATGACCTTCTCAGCATGGAAAGGCATGCCTTCAGATATTGCGTATGCGTTTATGCGGTCAAGCATTGAGCTGATGTAATCCACAATAACGGGGGTTTCGACTTTAGTATCTGAAGCTATGACAAAAACTGGCTTCTTGCGTTCAGCTTCTGGAAGCCCCTTCAGCGCTAGCCACACAAGTTGTAAAACAGTGGTTGAGTCCTTGCCGCCGCTATACCCAATAACCCAGGGCTGCGGAAATCGCCGGTACATCTCGCGTATCTCGTCATAGATGTCTGTGATTGACCGCTTATCGAAAACAGACGTTTCGTTCGGTGTTCCCGTTCCCATTTCGTGCCCTTTCGTGATTCAACCGTCCTGCGCTGGCCATCATTCCAACGAGCGTCAGGGTACTGGACGTAAGAATACTTGAAGCCGTTTGCTCGATAGGTTAAGAACATACAGAGTTGATGTATTATGGCTGTTCAGGGTTAACAAGTCAACCGAATTTTTATATTCGCCACTATACCTCTGCTGACCACATTAATCCCCAATTTTTTGGAGTGGTACCCGCCTCAGCCACGTGCCGCTGTACATACCAATGTGCTAAGGAAGGTTCCGGTGCATGGCTCCCAGGATCCTTTAGACGGTGAATTATTTTCATAAACCGTTAGCCCAGGCCGACCTTCGTTTCAAGCCTCGCCTCTTCGATCCTATCTCCATACTCAAAAAAGCCGATCGACAGATCGCGGAGACATACCTTGATCCGTGCCCTAAGCGCAGGCTTCTCTTCCGTTTCGTAGTCCCGGTAGAGCAAGTACGACACTTTGCCGGAGAATCTATGCAGTTTGATAACGTCGGCCGCGTCAATTTCTCCGATCAGCGCTCTAGCGCATCCTTCGTAGGTGCGCAAGAGTGGTTCAAGACTGTCAAGCGCGTCGCGATGGACTAATAAACCGTTATCGACTAACTGACCTATCGTTGCCCCCCGACACGCTTGATCTATTAGGGTTGCGTCAGCGACACTGAAAAGCAGGGCATCAGCTAGTTTGCAAGCTCGTGCATATGATCCTAAGAATGCCTTAATATCCCGCTGCGTGGAGATCGGGAGCTTCGCGAACGGCGGTCTGCGACCAAAGCGACTGAGTGCAAGATAGACAAGAAGATCCTCCCGCCTTTTGGCCGCAATCTCCTCCCATGGCGCTTCATCGGTTACTCGTCGCACAATCGCGAACGCTCTCTTCACTGATCCTAAACGTTCCACAATCTGTGGTGTCAGAGAAAACTCGTCTGGCTCTGGAACGCGTCCGAGCTGTGTGAGAGCTTCCATAAGGGGATCGAGGATGTCTCGCGATTGCTCGAACAGGATTTCAGAAATGCGTTGCTGCGGGATGGCGGCCTTGCGCCGGAATCTACCGACAAGGTAACGCTGTTTCCGTTCCTCATTCTTAAAGACGTAAAATACGCCCGGTGCCGCAGGTATCGATTCCGCTCCAAGAGTGTCGTCGATGTAGGCGCGCAGTTCGGATTGGGTAAAGTATCTCTGGAAAGTATTGCGCAATGTTAGGTAGCCGTCGGCATACGATGCTTGGTTCCGGCCGGAAGCATCGTTATCAAGTTGAGCGGAAACGACAAGCAGAGTGTTGGCCAATGACCATGCTGCCCGTAGCGCCTCAGCACGCTCTGCCTGATTCTCGATAACATTGATAACGTATCCCAGATTAACGACGTCGGCTGGTGTATGAGACGTCTTTGGGCGATGGACTGGATCCCAGCCAATGCAGGTAATTTCCTTTTCCGATAGGAGTTCGAGATCCTGCCCGAGACCACAGCCGTAGTCGAAGAAAGTCATGTCCTGGCCGATAAGCGCGTCGCGGAGTAGGCAGTTGACAGGAAGCGAAAAGCCTGCCCTTCGGATCGCGGTCTTATGTCGGTCGATTGTAATGTCCGTTTGTGCCATGACTGTGCGATATTTCCTGAGAGCTAGCAAATGATACCTTGTGTAAAAGTGAAACTGCCAACGCGATCCCGCCGCTACGGCGTCGGAAAAGAGATCGGCGGAGCGGTATATGTGCATCGTAACTACGCCAGTATCTTTGGCGCTGATGTAATGAATATGGCGAGCCGCCTGCCGCCAGACTTCGAGTTCGCGGTCGTAAAGTACCAGGTACAGACCGGCGCAGTAACTTTTATAGAGTGCCCCACCTTTGACACGCTGCCCGAGCCGGTGTTGGAACGAACCTGCCGGGTGCGGCCGGATGGGATTTCTATCGTCCGCCAGCCGTTAAGCGACCCATACATATACCACCACAAATGGCTGTTCGTGGATGACGACTACATTGGCTTCGACGTGGAGGACAGCCGCCGCAGGTCGCAAGCCTGGATGCAGCTACCATCAATAGATTACGCACACATTGGTCGGCGATCTTTTTGGCTGGCCAACGTTGCGCCATTGCTGCAAGAAACAGGGTAGTTTATCGCGCGATTCCCAAAATTTCATATTGTCGAGCCGCTTACGGCTTACTCAGATTAGCCTCGAGGAATTGTTGAGGCGATGTATCAGAATTCGGCAGACAGCAGGCGAGCGTTGCGGAAAAGTTTGCTGCTCTTTTGGGATCAAAATACAATGCTGGGGCGTGTGGGGGAAGACACCCTTGGGGAAGAAATAAAGAAGGATCCCAAGTGTGGCACCCGGGAGTAGGACTCTGGATTTATGTCCCTCGATCATGGTTGACGAACCAGGTCATATGCGGCGGCCGAAGCGGCAAGGTCCTTCGACTTTGCTCAGCACGACGTAATTATGCGGCTTGGTTGAGAACACACAACGTATGCCCTCCGAATTCCTTCCTCCGTCTGTCCTTTAGGAAAGACAGGGGCCCGCTCGCGGGAATGTAAGGTTGTCCTTCATCTGTCTTTCTGTATAGAAAAGGATTACAGGCGAGACGCCCATACCACCTGGCTAATGGATGAGATAGACGATGTTATCGAAGAGCACGGCGGCTGGCCGTTGCAATAAACAAGGAATGTCACAATGAATAAAGTGCCAATAGTCGACCTTGGCGAGCTTTCTAAAGGATGCCCCGCCTTAACAACGGCAAAAGGAAACGCCTTTGCAGAAGCTGCGGCAGTTTGCCTGGAACACAATGATCACGGCATTGAAGTGCAAGCGGCCGTGGCCGGAACTTACGAGGAGACGATCAGGTTAATTCGTGTTGTCGTCACCGAGCAAATGCGGCGGGGGAATGCAGACTTGCAGGACGCGACGGAGGACAGGGCGACCGGCATCGCTATTCTTGCAGCCAAACGGTATACAGGGTATACCATTGTGGAGCGAAAGGCTAAGGTCGGCGGTTTCGATTGGTATCTCGGGAACGAGCCTGAAGACGAGTTTTCACTCATAGAGAATATAGCGCGTCTCGAAGTTTCCGGGATCCTGAAGGGCGACGACAGAGACATTGCTAAGCGCGTTCGCCAAAGCAAAGGCAGATGAACCCATCGGACGGAACTGGCTTACCAGGATATGCGGCGGTCGTGGAATTTAGCCGACCGCAGATACAAATGGTGCGAAAATGAGCGAACTGAGAGAACTGCATCACAAAGCAATGGATTTTGCAGACGAGGCCAGAAACGCCGTTCGACTCGGCGATAGCTGCACAGCGTCCAAACCATACTGGTTCCAAGTGGCGTGAGTGATATTGTCAAGCCATATTGGGAAGAGGTCGTCGAAGTTCAGACCAACATTGTGAAGCGGTCCGGCAGAAGAGCATATATACTTCAGAGCATCCGTCCGGGGCACGATACCACGGCTTCTTAATAAGACTCTGTTCTGCATCTTCTACCTTCATAATATGAGCTCACGGCAACTTGCTGGGGCGAAATATAAATAACGCATAAGCCGTGGTTCCGGCACGATGGGCCCTTCTTCTCTTCTCTGTTACGGATTGTTTCGGTGGCGGCGGCCGAAGCGGGAAGGTTCTTCGGCTGCGCTCGGGACGACGTGGTTCATTTCGGGCGGATGGTGCACAAGGATTCAGACACCCTTTTGCGCTGTTAAAGCGCAAAGTGTGGCACCCGGAGTCCGAATGGTGGGACCCGGAGGCCGAGATGCGGCGGCCAGAGCGGCAAGCTCCCTCGGCTGCGCTCGGGACGACGGGGGTTGTTTGGCTGTTTTTCGTTCGAGTAGGGTGTGGCGTGCTGTGATGGGAGAGGATTACAGGCGGGACGCCTATACCACCAGATGATTTTAGG
>Ga0224527_1000647_pt1 | contig 21753 bp, 17 predicted proteins | sample CBST0metaG_FD_179882 | JGI IMG/M metagenome (GOLD analysis project Ga0224527, IMG submission 179882) | Peat soil microbial communities from Stordalen Mire, Sweden - C.B.S.T0 | ecosystem: Environmental > Terrestrial > Soil > Wetlands > Peat | place: Sweden: Norrbotten County, Stordalen Mire... | reverse complement strand
CGTGACTACAGCTAACGTGCGCATGTTCTTGAGGTAAACGATGGCGCTAGGCACGGGGCTATCGGACTTGTCCACGACAGTCCCGGCGAGATTGCGCGGCCCGGAGGCGTCTTCCGTCTTCTTGCCGCCGAACAGTTGGGCGCATAAACACGCGGATAGCAACAAGACAGTCGCGCCAACAAGGACCAGACGACGCACAGAGCCACCTCCAGGTAACCTGCTGGGATTCTACTCCCTTGCGAGATGAACGCTGACGTCGACCCGCTCGTCGCCTTCAACGTGAACGCTGGTCTCGGGCAGTGGCTTATCCTTCGAATGCTTCACATCAGGAACCAGAACGTAGTCCGCCTTCGCGGGCGCAACCCGGAAGGCGAACTCGCCGCGGTGATCGGAGATTGCTTCCCAACGGAACTTCTTCTCGTCAGAACGGCGCAGTTTGACCCGCACGCCATAGACAGGCCGGTCTCCGGCCCCCCATAGCGTGCCAAAGATGAGCGCATAACGCTCGCCAGACGAGGCACACGCGGCTGGCGCGGCCACAGCCGATAACCACAGCAGCAAAGCCGCAGAAGTAGCCGCCAGACGCAACCAGCGCAGATTAGACCGGAATCGCGGAAGGTGTTTTCCACTAAGCAGCCGGGAGGTTTTTCCCGGCGCTGATTGCGACGGACACACCCGTTCTGAAATCGGTCTAGTACTCATCTTCGTCCGGCTCTTTGACGACCTCCTCCTCGTCATCATCGCCACCGACCTTAGTGAGCTCAAGAGGTCCTACGCCCACTACTTCAAAATCAGTGCCACACTCTGTACAAGATAAGATTTCGCCTTCGTCCAGTTCTTCCTCTTCAACATCCAGATCGCTCTCGCACTCTGGGCACAGAACCATAACTACCTCCACTTATTTAGTCCGGAGATGCTTGCACATGCTCGCTGCCCCGCATTTATATTTAGATTCTCTTGGGTGCAGCGTCAAGTGCTGTTGTAACAGAAGTCACGCCGCTCTGGAGCGATTGGATGCTTACGATGAAAATGAAGATGATTTTTTCTCTTTGCTGCCTGACATTGATGGCCGGGTACCTTCCGGCTCAGACCACGGAGCGGAGCCAACCGGCTGTGATGGATACGCAGATTCAGCATGCGGTGGCAGCAGTTTCCCAGGAGCGTTTGCAGGCCAACGATCTGGCGCTGGTCAACTTCGGAACCCGGCATACGTTGGGGACCACTTTGCCGCCGGAAAAGAGAGCCGGAGTGGTGCAGGCGCGAGAGTGGATCAACGCGCAATTGCAACAGCTTGCAGAGCAGTGCCACGGCTGCCTGGAGGTGAAGACATCCAAATCCACGGAAGGCCCAGCAGCGCGCATCCCGCAACCTGCGGAGTTGGTCAGTGTATATGCCGTGCAGAAGGGCTCCAGCGCGGAAGCCGCCAAGCGCGTGATCCTGATCTGCGCGCACTATGACACCATCGCCATGGCGCAGATGAACGATCCTGAGGCTCCAGCGCCTGGGGCCAATGACGACGGCAGTGGCACCAGCGTGGTGCTGGAAGCAGCACGGGTGCTGAGTCAGCAGAAATTTCCGGCGACGATCGTTTACGCGCTCTTCCCAGGAGAAGAGCAGGGACTATTCGGCAGCAAGGCTTTCGCCCAGACAGTTGTCTCCGCCTGGAAGCTGGAAGCGGTGCTGAGCAATGACATTGTGGGCGGCGATAACACGCGCGACCAGCAGGGTATGGTGCGGGTCTTCAGCGAGGGGATTCCAGCGCGCTTGCTGCCCGATGGGCAGATCTCAGGAGATACTTACAAGGAACTGCGCCGCTTGCGCCTGCTGGGCGCGGAGAGCGATTCTCCATCCCGCCAACTGGCGCGCTTCATCGCGAGCGAGGTTCCTCGTTACCTGCCGTCCAGCAGCGTTCAGCCCAAGCTCATTTTCCGCCAGGACCGCTTTCTGCGCGGTGGTGATCACACTTCATTCAACGAGCAAGGCTTTGCCGCAGTTCGCCTCACCGAGTATGCGGAGAATTATGATCATCAGCACCAGCTTCCTCGCCTGGAGAACGGCATCGAATATGGTGATCTACAGAGGTTTGTGAACTTCGAATATCTGGCAGGGGTAACCAGATTAAACGTGGCGGCTGTCGCGCTTCTTGCCTCAGCGCCTGCTCCGCCTGCCGATGTCAAATTGCGAACCAAGGAACTGGTCAACACCAGTACGCTGCATTGGGCGGCATCTCCGGATGGACTTGCCACTGGATACGAGGTGCTCTGCCGGGACACAACCGCCCCGCTCTGGGAAAAGGTAATTCCGGCAGGCGCGCAATTTGAGATCACAGTGCCCTATTCGAAGGATAATGTTGTATTCGCCGTTCGCGCATACGACGCGGTTGGTCATCGCAGTTTGCCGGTATATCCTACGCCGGAGCGGTGAGGCAGAGGAGAAATATGAGACGCGGCGGACCCGCAATGTCGTTTAGCTTCCCCCCGTTCACAAGTGGGGTGAAGTGGCTGATCGTCACAAACTTCGCCATTTATCTGGTGATGGTGTTTGTGCGCCTCACGGTGCCATCGCTGGGGCAGTTCGTCGCAGAGTACTTCTATCTGCGTCCGGCAGCCGTGATCCACGGCCAGATATGGCAACTTGTCAGTTACTCGTTCCTCCACGACCCGCATAGCGTGATGCATCTGCTATTCAATATGCTCGGAGTGTGGATGTTCGGCGCAGCGTTCCAGAGCGACTACGGCAGGCGGCGCTTCTACGAATTTTATTTCTGGTGCGTTGCGGGCGCGGCTCTCACGACGATAGCCGTTGGCGCGTTCGGCCTGTTTGCTTATCGAGCGGTTCCAATCCCGTTGTTTTACGTCATGGGAGCCGTCTGGCAACAAGCCACTCTCGGTGCCTCCGGCGGCGTTTACGGGCTGCTGATCGCCTTCGGCATCCTGCACGGCAACCAGGAAATCTACATCTTCCCCATCCCGTTCCCTTTCCGGGCAAAATACATGGTGGCGGTGTGGATATTTATCTCCGTGGTGGGAGCCTTCGGAGGGAGCAACGGCGTGGCCGAGTTTGCTCACCTGGGAGGCGCGCTCTTCGGCTGGCTGTACCTCAGCTTTGTGCCCCGCTACGGCCTTCAGACGGTAGCGTCAGAAGGAATGTTCGGCATACGCAACCGCTACTATAAGTGGAAGCGGCGTCAGGCGGCCAAGAAGTTTGAAGTCTACATGCGCAAGACGGATCGCAAGGAGTACTTCGACGAGAACGGAAACTACCACGGCCCATCGCTGGACAAGAAAGACGATGACTCCGGCTGGGTAAACTGAGCCTCGTCCTCACATTTTACAAACAGCAGAAAGCGCCGGATTCGTTCCGGCGTTTTCGATTTGCGTATCCATGTTGAGGTCTTGCGTCTGACGCGCTTCGGCGCGCGTGTGGCCCGCTATACTCCGCTGTCCAGCAGGTCCTCCACCAGACCCTCTTGCGTAGAGAAGAGCGGCTCGAGCTCCTCGTAAATGGTGGTAATGGTTCCAAACTCCGACAGCGTGATCCAGTAATGATGAACATCCGGGTCCTGCATGGCTGAGTCGCGGGCCTCGTCCGAAAGCCAGATGCGGACATGCACAAAGACGCCGGGATGTTTGCGGTCACGGAAGAGCGTGTCACGCGAATACTGCTTGGTGTACATCACGCTGTAAAACTCGCGCAAGAACGCGAACATCTCCTGCTCTTGGCCCTCGTGCGGCTTCAAAATTGCCATGGAACGAATTGGATCTCTCGTCATCAGGAGTCCTTATCCCTTGATTTTCTTTTTTTCATTCCGGCTCGCGGTTCGCCCTCGGGGCGAATTCGGTGTAGACGGATAAAATTCGTAGAGCCCGTGATGACCATGCGAGTCCCTCCAACAATTGCGACCACGTCGTTGATGTTCACGACCTTGGCCCGACGCAATTGGGCTTCCGTCAAGACGATCATCGCCTCTACCGAGCGAGGTGCCTTGATGAAGACGGGACGCACGCCCCAGTATAAGTTCATCCGGTTGCAGACCACCGGATCGGGCGAGAAAGCATAGACCTCCGCACGCGGCCGATACTTGGAAATAAGCCCTGCCGTGTTGCCGGTTGCGGTGAAAACAGCTATCCCGCGCATTTTGAGCTCTTCAGCTACGTGAGCCACACTTTCGCAGATTGCCTCGGGAATCGTCAACTCCAGGATGTCGCGGCGTCGCGGCACCACCGTTGTTTTTCGGATATCGGCTTCAGCTTCCGCCACAATGCGTGCCATCATGCTGACAGCTTCGCGCGGATAATGTCCACTGGCGGTCTCGCCAGAGAGCATTACCGCATCCGAACCATCATAAATGGCATTGGCCACATCGCTGGCTTCGGCGCGCGTGGGGCGCGGATTTTGGATCATGGATTCGAGCATCTGCGTGGCCGTGATCACAGGCTTCCGCCAGCGCAGGGCACGGCGAATGATGTGCTTCTGGATGATGGGAACCTGCTCCGGCGGCATCTCTACGCCGAGATCGCCGCGAGCCACCATGACGCCATCGGCAATGGCCAGAATCTCTTCCAAATTCTCGATGGCCTGCGGCTTTTCCAGCTTGGCAATCACCGGGGTGTTGCTGCCAGCGGCAGCGATGATCTTCTTCACCGCCCGCACGTCCGCCGCAGAGCGGACAAACGATATCGCCACGGCGTCCACACCTACGGAGAGCCCGAACGCAAGGTCTTTCTTGTCCTTGGCAGTAAGCGAAGGGACGCTCAACACTGCGCCCGGCAGGTTGATACCCTGATGTTCGCCGAGCATACCGCCGTCCACTACCTCGCAGAGAACATCGTCGCCCTTCACCTTGAGCACCTTGAGAGAGAGGCGACCGTCGGAGAGTAGGATACGCGTGCCGGGCAAGGCCTCATGCGCCAGCGTCTTGAAGGTGGTGCCAAGCAACTGCGCGGTGCCTTCCACTTCCTTGTTTGTGATGGTCACGCGCGCGCCGGTCACCAGTTCCACTGGAGTGTGGTTGCGCAGGGCGCTGGTGCGAATCTTGGGGCCTTGCAGATCCTGCAGTACGCAGATTGTGCGCCCCAGAGAAGCTGCCACTCGGCGCAGCATGCGTATGCGTTCCAGATGCTCTGCGTGGGTGCCATGCGAGAAATTCAGGCGCGCCACGTCCATCCCGAGCAGCATCAACTGTCGAATGTCCTCTTCGGCTTGCGAAGATGGGCCAATGGTCGCCACGATCTTCGCACGGCGCAGGACAGCGTGCTCCAGCGCAATCTCTCCGGTGGGTAATGATTTCTGATATTCCGTCATAATTCCTTTGAATTCCGTACGCCGGTGTCTCCGTCTGCTTCGAGCTTGGAGTAGCTCCCAAACAAGTAGCGCGGAGATTGCACGGCATTAAACTCTGCCCCAATCAGGATGACCAGTGAGACCAGGTAGAGCCAGATTAACAATGCGATGGCTGTCCCCACGGAGCCGTAAATCACCCCGTAATCTGCATAATGACGAAGATACCAGCCAAAGATAGTTGTTGAGGCAAACCAAAGTACAGTTGCCAGCACAGAGCCCGGAACAACCCTGTGCCAGGGCTGCGTTCGCGGTAGTCCATGGTGATAGATGAGCGCGATGACGGCAATGGTGGTCACCAGCGCAATGATCCAGCGCACGACCGTCCACATCGCCAGAATATAGAGGTCCAGATCGCGCGCTGCATGGAAGGCCAGCCAGTGTTCAATCTGGTTTCCGAAAGCCAGCAGGAAGCTGGCAAAGGCCATTGGAATGCCCGCCATGAAGACCAGCAGGAACGAGACCAGCCGCTCTTCCGTGAGGTTCCACGTGCGCGGCATCTGGTAGGCTCGGCGGAAGCCTTCCATCCAGGAGATCATCGCTCCCGAGCCCGTCCAGAGCGTGAGCACCGAAGTGGTGACGATCATGCGCACTGGAGCAGGATTGCGTCCCTGAAAAAAAGTGAGAATGGAAGGAGCAGTGCCATCCGGCATGATTCCACCAATGGCATAGGAGATTTCCCGTACAAAGCTAAGAGTGCTGTGTGAGGCGGTAAGAATAGATGAAGTGAGAAGAACTGCCGGAAAAAGCGTAAGGATGGCCGAATAAGCCGTAGCTTTGGCGACGGCAAACTGGTCATGCTCCAGCGTCCTCACCAAGGCAATCCTCAAATGTTTCAGGAATCGCAGCATAAAGGGCGCAGTCCCTGGAATCTCCGGGCCACAATTGGCCATAGTGATTGTAATGGACGGGGTGCAGCTTAGGAACGGAGAAGCGAATTCCGCTTCGATATATTGCAGGCCATGAGCGGGGGGCATCAGGAGTTAGTTCCCGCGAACCATGGTTTCGGCGGGCAGTTGCAGAACACGAAAAATACCTAGCCCTGATGCAACTTGCTGCGAACTCGGAAGCGTGTGTGCTCGCAATTCCTACAGCGCCTTCTCCATCCTGATCAGTTTCACCGGCATGGTCAGCTTCTGGCGAAGCTCCTCGTACGGCTCTTCGGTTCCGGTCTCGTGATAACCGAGCTTGCGGTAGATGCCCGGTATTCCGATTCTGACGTCGACCACCGTAAGTTCCGCAGCGCGGCAGCCGGCACGGCGGAGAACGTCTTCCGCAGCCAGCATGATCGCCCGGCCCAATCCCCGGCGCTGCTGCCCGGGACGCACTGCCAGCATGCTAATAAATCCGCTTTCACCGCGTACCTGGCAATAGACCGAGGCGACCAGTTGCGTGCCCTGGTGGGCCAGCAGAAAATGTCCATTGCGGAACTGCTCTACCAGTTGCCCCGCCGAAGTGCGCGGTCGGTTCACAAAAAACGCCTCTTCTTCGAATGCGGCATTCACCATTTCAACCATCTCGGAGACGTCGTGCTCTTCGGCTTCTCGAATGGTGATGCCTGCGGATAGCGCTGGATTGGATGCGGAATGGTTCAAAATAACTCCTGAAAAGAAGGGCTGCATCCGAAGATGCAGCCCTTTGATTGTAGCTGCTACGCCTTGCGGCGAGCGGTTTAGCTTTCGGCGGTAAGTTCTTCCGCTTCGTTCTCGCCTTCGGTCCGCATGAGTTCAAGGTTGCGTTCGAACTCCTCCTGCTCCTTGCGGATCTCTTCTTGAACGTTTTCGGCAGCGGCTTCGAGTTCCGGAGCGAGCTGCACGTTGCGGTAGTACTCCATGCCGGTTCCGGCCGGGATGAGGCGTCCGACGATGACGTTTTCCTTGAGACCGCGCAGGCCGTCGATGGAGCCAGTGATGGCTGCCTCGGTGAGGACGCGGGTGGTCTCCTGGAAGGACGCCGCCGAGATGAAACTGTCGGTGGAGAGCGATGCCTTGGTGATTCCCAAGAGCAGTGCGCGGCCCGTGCAAGGTTTGCCGCCCTGCATGATGACGCGCTCGTTCTCCTCGCGGAAGCGGAACTTGTCGATCTGTTGTTCCAGAAGGAAGTTCGTATCTCCCACGTCCTCGATCTTCACCCAACGCAGCATCTGGCGCACGATGACTTCAATGTGCTTATCGCTGATGGCCACGCCCTGCAGACGATAGACTTCCTGAATCTCATTGACCAGGTATGCCTGCAGTTCCTTTTCGCCAAGCACGGCAAGAATGTCATGCGGGTTGAGCGGACCATCCATGAGCTGTTCGCCAGCGCGGATGCGTTCGCCTTCCTGCATGTTGATGTGGATACCACGGGGAACCGAGTATTCCTTTTCGGTACCGTCGTCAGCAACCACATAGATCTTGCGCTGGCCTTTGGCCACTTCGCCGAACTTCACCACACCATCGATTTCGCTGATGATGGCGGTCTCACGCGGCTTGCGGGCTTCGAAGAGTTCGACAACGCGCGGCAGACCACCGGTGATGTCCTTGGTCTTCGTGGTTTCACGCGGAATCTTCGCCAGCACGTCGCCAGGCGAAACCTCGTCACCATCCTGCACCATGAGGTGAGCACGCGACGGCATGAGGTAGCGCTTGTTGCCCTTGGCTCCCTTGATGACTAACGCCGGCTGGCGCTTTTCATCCGGAGAATCCATCACAACATGACGCGACAGGCCGGTGACTTCATCCACTTCTTCCTGCAGCGTGGTGCCGTCGATCAAATCCTTGAAGGCAATCGCGCCGCCGATTTCCGTGATGATGGAGAAGGTGTAAGGATCCCACTCAAGCAGCGTCTGCCCGAGCTTGACCGTGTCGCCTTCGCTCACCTTGAGGTGAGCGCCGTACACAACAGCGTAGCGTTCCTTTTCGCGGCCCTTGTCACCAAGTACCACAATGGAGCCGTTACGGTTCATCACTACCAGACCGCCGTCCTTGCTGCGAACGGTTTGCAGGTTGATGAAGCGCACGGTGCCGGTGTTCTTGGCTTCCTGACGCGACTGCTCGCTGACTCGCGAAGCCGTACCGCCGACGTGGAAGGTACGCATAGTGAGCTGCGTTCCCGGTTCGCCGATGGACTGCGCCGCAATGACGCCGACCGCTTCGCCGAGTTCGACCAGACGACCAGAAGCAAGGTTGCGTCCGTAGCACTTGACGCAAACGCCGCGCTTGGATTCGCAGGTAAGCACCGAGCGAATCTTGACGCGCTCAATGCCAGCAGCCTGAATGCCCACCGCGAGGTCCTCGGTGATTTCCTGGTTGATGTCGACAATGACGCTGCCTTCGTAGTCCTTGATCTTCTCCAGCGAGACGCGACCCACAATGCGGTCACGCAACGCTTCGATCACGTCGCCAGCTTCCACGATGGAGCCGACATAAATGCCGTCAGCCGTACCGCAGTCGTACTCGCTGATGATCACATCCTGCGAGACGTCCACGAGGCGGCGGGTGAGGTAGCCCGAGTCGGCGGTCTTCAATGCCGTATCGGCCAAACCCTTACGAGCGCCGTGCGTCGAGATGAAGTACTGCAACACGGTCAGACCTTCACGGAAGTTCGCCGTGATAGGCGTTTCGATGATTTCGCCCGAAGGCTTGGCCATCAATCCGCGCATGCCGGAGAGCTGACGAATCTGCTGTTTGGAACCGCGAGCGCCCGAGTCGGCCATGACGTAAATCGGATTGATTACGCCGGCCTTGTCGCGCTTCTGCATGTCGCCAAACATTTCGTCGGCCACTTTTTCCGTAATGCCTGACCAGATTTCGACGACTTTGTTGTAGCGTTCGCCCTGGGTGATTGCGCCGTCGAGGTACTGCTTCTGCACGGCGATCACCTGATTCTGAGCGTCGCCCACCACGGTCTTCTTCGATTCCGGAATGACCATGTCGTCGATGCCAATGGACAGGCCCGAACGAGTTGCAGCCATAAAGCCCAGGGTCTTGACCTCGTCCAACATGCGGACGGTGGTCTCCAACCCGAACTGCAGGTAGCAGAAGTTCACCAACTGGCTGATGCCCTTCTTCTTGAGCAGTCCGTTGATGTACGGCATCTCAGAGGCAGCAACGCGCAGGCGGTCATTCAGAATCGCGCGGCCCACCGTCGTGTTGATGAACTGACGGTTCAGCGTGACCGGCTCGGTGTGAATGATCTCCTGATCGTCGTACGCGGTGCTCAAATCGATTACCGTGCCTGTATAGCGAAGGCGAATAGGAGTCAGTGTTTCGACCTCGCCAGCCTCACGCGCCATCAGCACTTCTTCGATGTTGGCGAAGGCGCGGCCTTCACCCTTGGCGTCTACCTTGGCCTTTGTCAGGTAGTAGATACCAAGCACCATGTCCTGCGTAGGAACCGTAATCGGCTGGCCAGACGCGGGCGACAGAATGTTGTGCGACGCCAGCATCAGAACGCTGGCTTCCACCTGCGCCTCAGGCGACAGCGGAATGTGTACAGCCATCTGATCGCCGTCGAAGTCGGCGTTGAAGGCGGTGCAGACCAGCGGGTGAATCTTGATGGCCTTGCCTTCCACCAGCACCGGCTCAAAGGCCTGAATACCCAGACGGTGAAGTGTTGGCGCGCGGTTCAACATCACCGGATGGTCCTTGATGACCTCTTCCAGAATGTCCCACACTATCGGTTCCTGCTGCTCAACCATCTCTTTGGCCTGCTTGATGGTGCTGCAATGGCCCGTCTGTTCGAGACGGTGATAGATGAACGGCTTGAACAGTTCAAGCGCCATCTTCTTCGGCAAACCGCACTGGTGCAGTTTGAGATCCGGACCAACCACGATGACCGAACGGCCCGAGTAATCCACGCGCTTGCCGAGCAGGTTCTGGCGGAAGCGTCCCTGCTTGCCCTTCAGCGTATCGCTGAGTGACTTGAGCGGACGGTTGTTGGCTCCGCGCAGCACGCGACCACGGCGGCCGTTATCGAACAGAGCGTCGACCGCTTCCTGCAACATGCGCTTTTCATTACGCACGATGACTTCAGGAGCGTGCAGGTCCATCAGCTTCTTCAAACGGTTGTTGCGGTTGATCACGCGACGATACAGATCGTTCAGATCCGAAGTCGCAAAGCGACCGCCGTCGAGTGGAACCAACGGACGCAGTTCCGGCGGAATGACCGGGATCACGTCGAGGATCATCCACTGCGGCTTGTTGCCGCTCTTGCGGAAGGCCTCGGTGACCTTGAGACGCTTGGCATACTTCAGCCGCTTCTGCAGCGAAGTTTCGGTGCGCATCTTCTCGCGCAGTTCAACCGATGCCGTCTCCACGTCCACGCGCTTCAGCAGTTCCTTGATCGCCTCCGCGCCCATCATGGCCTTGAAGCCGGTGGCGCGGAATTGCAGATCGAGTTCGCGGAACTTTACTTCGTCCTTGATGATCTCGCGGTCTTTGACTGGAGCTTCGCCGGGTTCGACGACCACGTAGGCCTCGAAGTACAGCACAGACTCAAGGTCACGCAGGGAGATATCCAGGATGTGCCCGATACGGCTGGGCAGGCCCTTGAAGAACCACACGTGCGAGCAGGGAGAAGCCAGTTCAATGTGGCCGAGGCGTTCACGGCGCACCTTGCTGAGCGTAACTTCCACGCCGCACTTGTCGCAGATAACGCCGCGGTGCTTCATGCGCTTGTACTTGCCGCATAGGCACTCCCAGTCCGTTACAGGCCCAAAAATACGGGCGCAGAACAGGCCGTCGCGCTCCGGCTTGAAGGTACGGTAGTTGATCGTCTCCGGCTTGGTAACTTCACCGTGCGACCAGCTGCGAATCTTCTCCGGCGAGGCGAGCTGGATCTTGATGGCGTCGAAATCCGCAATGTTGTTTCCGAGATCGAATGGGCTCGAGCGGTACAAATTGCCTCCTCACCTGGACGTTCGGTTTAGCGTCCAGGGCTTGCGGCCTTGCGCGGCCGCCTTCGGCTTCCGGTGATCGGTTCCCAGCGTTGGCCGTCAGAGCCAACTGTGTGGAAACCGTAATTTCTCTCCTGCCTGCTGCCGGAAGCGCAACTTGCAGGTTCAACTCATGAGAGCCAGAGAGCGGTGGACGCCGGCTGACGACCGGCGGCCACCGTCTAAACCGCTAGTCGGCAGCCGTCGGAACGGGCTCGACCGGAACCTTTGGCTTCACCTTGACGAGTTCCACGTCAAGGCACAGAGCCTGCAGTTCGCGAATCAGCACGTTGAACGACTCCGGCACGCCGGGCTCGATGGCCGCCTCGCCCTTGACGATGGCCTCGTAAATCTTGGTACGGCCATACACGTCGTCGGACTTTGCGGTCAACAGCTCCTGCAAGATGTAAGCTGCGCCGTAAGCTTCCAAGGCCCACACTTCCATCTCGCCGAAGCGCTGTCCACCGAACTGCGCCTTGCCGCCCAGCGGTTGCTGGGTAATCAGCGAGTACGGTCCAATGGAGCGCGCGTGAATCTTGTCATCAACCAAGTGAGACAGCTTGAGCATGTAGATGTAGCCCACCGTTACCGGCTGCTCAAAACGTTCACCCGTCATACCGTCATACAAGAACGTCTTGCCCGAGGTCGGCAGACCGGCGCGTTCCAGCAGCGCCTTGATCTCAAACTCCTTCGATCCGTCGAATACTGGCGAAGCGAAGTAGCAGCGCTCTTCCATGTCCTTGGCGATCTTCATCAGTTTGTCGTCGTCAATACCATCGAAGTCGGGAACGAATGGCATTCCGGTGAACAGCTCGCGAATCGCTTTGCGGGCCTCCTCCACTCCGTTGCCGTACTCAGCTATCAACTCGGTCAACTTCTTGCCGATTTCAGCGCCAGCCCATCCCAAATGCGTTTCCAGGATCTGACCCACGTTCATACGGGAAGGCACGCCCAGCGGATTCAGGACAATCTCCATCGGCGTTCCGTCTTCGAGGTAAGGCATATCCTCTTCAGGCAGAATGCGCGCGATGACACCCTTGTTACCGTGGCGTCCGGCCATCTTGTCACCAACCGAAAGCTTGCGCTTCATGGCAACATACACCTTGACCAGTTTGATTACGCCCGGCGGCAGTTCGTCGCCCTTTTGCAGTTTCTCGATTTTTTCGCGGATGATCTTGCGCAGAACGTCGATCTGGCGCGAGGTCATCTCTTCGATTTCGTCGATCTGCTCGTTGACGCGCGGGTCCTTGTCGTTCAGCTTGATGCGCTTCAAATTGCGCGTCGAGATGCGTTCGATGGTCTCGCGGTCGAGCACTACATCTTTGGTCAACAGACGCTTGTTAGTGCGCTCGTCGTGCAGATCAGCCTGCACCACTTTTCCGCCCAGCAATCCGTCCAAACGCTTCAGGCGCTCGTCGGTAAGAATTCGGATTTCGTCCGAAAGGTTCTTCTCCAACCGCGCAATCTGCATGCCTTCAATGGTCTTGGCGCGCTCGTCCTTTTCCTGGCCCTTGCGCGAGAAGATCTTCACGTCCACCACCGTACCTTCAATACCTGGAGGACACGTCAGCGAAGCGTCGCGCACATCACCGGCTTTTTCGCCGAAGATCGCGCGCAGCAGCTTTTCTTCCGGCGTAAGCTGGGTCTCGCCCTTGGGCGTTACCTTGCCGACCAGAATGTCTCCGGCCTTTACGCCGGCGCCAATGCGAATGACGCCGCTTTCGTCCAGATCGCGCAATGCGCTCTCACTCACGTTGGGGATGTCGCGGGTGACTTCTTCCGGCCCCAGCTTGGTGTCACGCGATTCAATCTCGAACTCTTCAATATGGACGGACGTATAGTAATCGTCCTTCACCATTTTTTCAGAGACGAGAATTGCGTCCTCGAAGTTGTAACCGCGCCATGGCATGAAGGCCACAAGCACGTTGCGCCCCAGCGCCAGTTCGCCGTTGTCCGTGCAAGGACCGTCGGCAATGACCTGACCCTTGAGCACCCGGTCGCCCTTTTTCACAATCGGACGCTGGTTGATGCAAGTGTTCTGGTTGGAGCGCTTGAACTTGGTGAGCTGATAAATGTCGCTGCCCACCTCGCGAGAAAGCTGCATCGGATGATGCTCGCCCTCAACGCGCACAATGATGCGCTCGGAATCCACCGAATCGATGATGCCCGAACGGCGTGCAAGAATCACCGCGCCAGAGTCGCGCGCCGTGACACCTTCCATACCGGTACCGACAATCGGAGCCTGTGCGCGAAGCAGAGGAACCGACTGGCGTTGCATGTTCGCGCCCATCAGCGCGCGGTTTGCGTCATCGTGCTCAAGGAACGGAACCAGCGACGCGGCCACCGAAACAAGTTGCTTCGGGCTAACGTCGATGTAGTCCACTTCATTGCGGCTGACCAGGACAAAGTTACCGGCCTTGCGGGCGTTCACCAGTTCGGTGACAATATTGCCGCGCTCGTCGAGCTCGGCATTCGCCTGTGCCACGACCCACTTATCTTCTTCCCACGCGGAGAGGTAGAAGGAGAACGGCTCGTGCTGGATCTCCTTCTTTTTCTTGCCACGCAGTTCCTCATTCAGACGAATCAGTTCGTCCTTCTCGAGGTGCTCGCCAACTTTGTAACCGCTATCGCCAGCGTTCAGCACGGTCACGTGATCAATCACGCGTCCTTCTTTTACACGGCGGTACGGCGACTCGATGAAGCCGTAGTCGTTGATGCGTGCATAGCAGCTCAACGACGAGATCAGTCCAATGTTCGGACCTTCCGGCGTTTCAATCGGGCAAATGCGGCCGTAGTGCGTAGGGTGAACGTCGCGAACTTCAAAGCCCGCGCGCTCACGAGACAGACCGCCCGGTCCAAGGGCCGAGAGACGGCGCTTGTGGGTGATTTCCGAGAGCGGATTGGTCTGATCCATGAACTGCGAAAGCTGCGATGAACCGAAGAATTCGCGGATCGCTGCCATCACTGGTTTGGCGTTGACCAAGTCGTGCGGCATTGCCGTGGACATCTCCTGGTACACGCTCATCTTTTCCTTGATAGCGCGTTCCATGCGAACCAATCCGATGCGGAACTGGTTCTCCATGAGTTCGCCCACCGCGCGTACGCGGCGGTTGCCAAGGTGATCGATGTCGTCTACCGAGCCGATGTTTTTGCGCAGCTTGAGCAGGTAGCGAATGGTCGCGTAGAAATCATCCGGCTCCAGCGTGCGAATCTTGCGGTCAGTGGCGTCTTCGTTGTCAAACAGCTTGATGTTGAACTTCATGCGGCCTACAGCGGAGAAGTCATACTTCCGGGCATCGAAGAACATGCCATGGAAGAGTGCCGTAGCCGTATCGAGCGTTGGCGGATCGCCGGGACGCAGTTTGCGATAGATCTCGATCAGCGCTTCCTGCGGAGTCTTTACCGAGTCGCGGCGCAGCGTGCCGGTAATCACCGTGCCCACGTCATCGCGCTCTGGGAAGAACAGATGAACTTCCGCCACACCGGCGTCAATCATCTTCGCCAGCTTGTCAGCCGTCAGCTCGTTGTTCGCCTCCAGCAGAACTTCGCCGGTATTGGTGTCCACCACGTCGGCAGCCGTGAAGCTGCCTTCCAGGTCGCCCAGGTCAATTTCAACTTCGCTGATCTGGTTGACATGGAAGTTCTTCAGGATGCTTCCCGTCACCTTGCGTCCCGAATGGCCAATCTCTTCCCCAGCCTTGTTCTTGACGCTGTGCGAGAGCTTCATACCCAGCAGATTGGTGCCCTTTTTCTCGTCAGGGTCAATCGTCCAGAACAGTTTCTTGTCGCGCAGCACCATGCGGTCCACGGTGTAGAACGTGCGCAAAATTTCCTCGTCCGTGCGCAGTCCGAGCGCGCGCAGGAAGATCGTTCCCAGAAACTTGCGCTTGCGGTCAATGCGAACGTACAGGATATTCTTCTGGTCGTACTCAAACTCCACCCACGAACCGCGGTAAGGAATAATCTTGCCGAGGAAGTACGTACGGTTGTTCGCCGTCTCAAAGAACACACCCGGCGAGCGGTGCAACTGCGAAACAATCACGCGCTCCGTGCCGTTAATGATGAACGTGCCGTTGTCGGTCATCAGCGGAATATCGCCGAAGAAGACTTCCTGCTCCTTGATGTCGCGAATCGTCTTGTTGCCGGTCTCCGCGTCCTTATCAAAGATGGTCAGGCGCATGGTGACCTTCAGCGGTGCGCTGTATGTCATGCCGCGCTCTTCGCACTCCGGCACGTCATACTTCAACTGCATGCCTACCGGGTCGCCGCACTTGGAGCAGAAATCCGGAGTATTTGCGTTGTAGGTGCCGCACTTGGTGCAAAGCACTTCGCTGGGATGGAACGGGTCAGTGACGACCGTCGATCCGCAACTGCGGCAGGTGGTGCGCAGGTGGTTCAGGCCCTTGAGGTGGCCGCACTTGCACTCCCAGTTGCCGATAGCGAAGTCCACGAATTCCAGTTGCGATACATTGCGGAAATCCGAGATCGGAAATACAGACTGAAACACTGCCTGCAGGCCCGCGTCATCGCGCTCGCTGGGCAACTTATCCATCTGCAGGAAGCGTTCATAGCTGCGCTTCTGAACTTCGATCAGGTTAGGTATCTTGATGGTCGCCGGGATTTTCGAAAAATCGAGTCGTTTACGGTTGGCGATTTTCTTCTCTGCCATTTGAACTCCTCAGGGTTGCCTCACCCGTTTGTTTGCGGGCCCCGGCGTCGCGTTCGCCGGTTGGCATGGTGTGCGGCTGTTGGACCGCACCTTGGAGACGCCGGATCAAGCACGGCAAACTCCCTCGAAGACATTTCGCCGACCCGGCCGCGAACCGGACAGCGAAGAGTTTCGTCAGACAGTACTGGACTGCACTCGCATTGCTACGGAATAGTGAACGAACGGGGGTTGAAGATGGACGCCGCCTTTTGCGGCCGAAGCCGCCACGGTCGATGCGCAAAAATGATTTCTTCCCGGCACGGGTATGACAACAAATTCCCGGAGGACAAAAATCCCCTCGGGCGCCAATCTCGGCGTCTGCCACGTTTGCCCCGCATAATGGGGCCTCCAGTGGGTGCCACCGGTACAAAGCTTGTAAGTTTCCCGCGCCAGTTCTTTAGAGCCTGTTCTTCAGCTCACCACATCCCGGAGCCGAGGGATGCCAGTGGCTGCCGCCGTTCATCGCTAGATTTGCCAAGCCCCTATCCGCGTGAGGCCGTGCAATTTCGCCGTGGAATTCTGCGGCCCACAAGAGTGTGGATGCCCGCTCCGCTTCCTTGGCTGCAAACAAATCGATGCGCCCGCTCCAACGCACCAAATTCTCTCAAGAACCCGTCAGCACACAAAGTGCCACGCCGACGAGATTCGACATCTTTTAACTATACACCAAAACTATATTCTTGGAGACGACAAGGAGTATCCAGATTGTACACAATCCAGAATAGAGGGAAGCGCCGGGGTGACATCCACCCCGGCTCTTTTTTGCAGCCTTTGCAGGCTGCTGAAACTACTTAACTTCGACGGATGCGCCAGCGTCGACGAACTTCTTCTTGATCGTCTCTGCTTCTTCCTTCGTGACGCCTTCCTTGATCGGCTTGGGAGCGCCGTCAACCAAGTCCTTGGCTTCCTTCAATCCCAGGCTGGTGACTTCGCGAACGGCCTTGATCACGTTGATCTTGTTGGCGCCAGCGGCGGTCAAAATCACAGTGAACTCGGTCTGAGCTTCAGCCACCGGAGCAGCAGCAGCAGCGCCAGCAACCGCCACCGGAGCAGCGGCCGCAGCCGATACGCCCAGGGTCTCTTCCAGTTCCTTCACAAGCTGCGCAGCATCCAGCAGCGACAATGCAACGATCTGTTCCTTCAAAGCAGCCAAATCAGCCATGATCTTATCTCCAATTGTGAATATCGAATTTCGTTGTGGCTCGGTTATCAGCGGCTAAAATCGCAGTCCTGGAGTTCCCGGGCGGCCACCACGCATCCCTGCGTTGCTTGGACCCACGCTCCGGTCTCCCGAAGCTCTCCTGCCGCTGCCCCAGACAAGGCGGCGAACTGGACCTTTGTTTCGCACAACAGACAACACAACCCGTAAATTCACCGGAAGGCCGACAACGGGCGGCCACCCAGTGTGGTGCTGGAGAGATCAACTCCCGCCAGCACCGAACTCTTTCCAAATGCCCGGTCTTTCACCAGGCAGAGCACGATTAGGCCGAAGCCGTCTCGCCGCCCTGGAACTTGTTTTCCTTCACGCCCTGGTCGATGACCACGGCCATCTTCTTGCCAACGCCAGCGATTGCCGTTGCCAGCCGTGTCGCCGGAGCATTGAGCAGGAACAGCAGCTTGCTGTACAGCTCGTCCTTCGATGGCAGGCTCGCCAGAACTTCAATCTGCTTCACGTCAAGGCTCTTGCCTTCGACGACGCTAGCCTTGAAACTCAGCTCTGGATTGTCCTTCGCATACTTGGTCAACGCCTTGGCCAGGGCCACAACATCTCCCTTGGTGTAGGCAATCGAGGTGCGCCCCTTCAGTGCCTTGGCCACATCCTCAAAAGCCGTGCCGACCGTGGCGCGCTTGGCGAGTGTGTTCTTCACCACGCGATACTTGCCGCCCGCTTCGCGGATCGACTTGCGAAGCACGTCGTCCTGCGCAACCGTCAGCTTGCCGTATTGGGCGATGAATCCATTGCTCACGTCTTTCAACTCGACGGCGAGCGCTTCTACTTGCGAAACCTTCTTTGCTCTGGTAACAGCCATTGCCGCATCCTTATCAAAACTCGTCTGGGACGGGAGTTCACCCGTCGGCGGCCTCGCGGCCACTCACACTACTTAAGGGCTAACGCCTTCAATGCTGCTTCCAGCGCAACCGTATCAATCGCCACACCCGGCCCCATCGTGGAACTGATGTAGCAGCCCTTGATGTACTTGCCCTTAGCGGCCACCGGCTTAGCCTTGATCACGGCAGAGATAACAGTCTTCGCGTTATCCACCAGCTTGTCTTCGGTAAACGAAATCTTACCCACCGGGACATGCACTAGCGCAGTCTTGTCGGTACGGAACTCCACCTTGCCGGCCTTCACTTCGGCCACGGCCTTAGCGATGTCCGTCGTCACCGTACCGGTCTTCGGATTCGGCATCAGGCCGCGCGGACCCAGAACCTTGCCCAAACGTCCCACCGAACGCATCATGTCCGGAGTGGCGATCACGGCATCGTAATCGGTCCAACCTTCCTTCTGAATCTTCTCGACCAACTCTTCGCCGCCGAAGATGTCGGCACCGGCTGCTTCGGCTTCACGCAGCTTTTCGCCGGAGGCCAACACCAGCACAATCTTCTTCTTTCCCAGTCCGTGCGGCAGAACCACCGTGCCGCGAACCATCTGGTCGGCGTGCTTCGGATCAACACCCAGGCGCAGCGTCACGTCCACCGTCTCATCGAACTTGGCGTACTTGACCTTCTGTAAAAGGGTGACTGCATCCCCGAGCGTGTAGGAGCGCGCATCAACTTGCGCGCGCGCCTTCTCAATATTCTTTCCTGCTTTGCTTGGCATTCCTGCTCCTGTCTCCCACCGCCGCCAACTTGCCGACTCTCCAGCGTGGCCTTTGTGAGCCCAAGCTTTCTTCGAGTCCCCCGGGCCGGAGATTCTCCGGGCGGGGCTGGTAACCGTGGTATCTACGACCGGGGATCAAAGTGATCCGCGGAAGAACTTCTCTACTACTGTACTGCATCTGGGCTGAGCCAGAAAAGCCGAGCCCTAAAACTCTACGGTGTAACGTCCAACCCCATCGAACGCGCCGTACCCTTCACACTCTTCACTGCTGCTTCCAGAGAGGCTGCGTTCAAATCCGGCATCTTCTGCTTGGCGATCTCCAAAACCTGCTTCTCGGTCACCGAACCAACTTTGTCCTTGTTCGGCGTTCCCGATCCCTTGGCGATGCCCGCGATCTTCTTCAACAGCACCGCAACCGGAGGGGTCTTGGTGATGAAGGTGAACGTGCGATCACTGTACACGGTGATGACCACCGGAACGATCAGCCCGGCCAATTCCTTGTTCTGCGTGCGCGCGTTGAACTGCTTGCAGAACTCCATGATGTTGACCTGAGCCTGACCAAGCGCCGGACCAACTGGAGGGGCGGGAGTTGCCTTCGCTGCTTCGATCTGCAGCTTAACGGATCCTGTGACTTTCTTTGCCATTGCGGTGAACCTTCCTTATTGCCTGCGCCATCTCCGGGTCTAGGTTTTTCGGCCCAGCTTTACTAAGTGACGCACGCTGAATTACTTCGTTAACTCAAAACCTTTTCCACCTGGCCGAACTCCAACTCCACCGGAGTCGAGCGGCCAAAGATGGTAACCATCACCTTGAGCGTTTCGCGATCTTCGTTGACCTCGTCCACCACGCCGGTAAAGGTGGCAAACGGGCCTTCCGTGATGCGAACCGTTTCGTTCTTTTCGTACTTGATCTTGAGCTTTGGCTTTTCCTTGCTGTCAGCCACACGATAGACAATCTGCTGAACTTCTTCGTCAGAGAGCGGAGTCGGTTGCTGGCCCGTGCCCACAAACCCCGTAACCCGAGGCGTGGACTTCACCATATGCCAGACTTCGTCGTCCATGTCCATTTCCACCAGCACGTAGCCGGGGTAGAACATGCTCTCGCGTGTGTACTTCTTGTTATTGCGTATCTCGGTGACGGTCTCCGTCGGAATCAGAACCCGGCCCATGCGGCCTTCCAGCCCAAAGGCGCGAATGCGCGATTCCAGAGACTCCCGAACCTTCCGCTCGAACCCCGAGTAAGCGTGGACGATGTACCACTTCATCCGCGGATTTCCGGTAGGCTCAGCCGATTCCGCCGTGGCCGGAGTTGCGGGAGCACCGATTTCCGGGGCACTCTCCGGGGTAGCTTCAGAAGTACCCTGCGACTCTTCCGGTCCGTTGCTCTCGTCTTTTAGAATATCTTCCATAGTTTCCCTGCGCGTCGCCTCGGGCGATGCGGCGGGCCCTCTCTAGTGCGTGCTGAAATACTTGAAAACATGGTCCAGCGCGGGTCCGACCAGAACGCTATCCACGACCCAGAAATAGACGCCGAAGATAAAGACCGTGATGATCACAACCAAGGTCGTGGCTTCCACTTCCTTGCGCGTTGGCGTCGTCACCTTGCGCATCTCGTTACGGACGTCGCCGTAGAACGATTTGATGCGCTCGGGCAAGCTCTTCATCTGCTCGAAAAAGTTGGGCTGCGCGGTTACTACTGCTGTCTTCGCCATTGCAAATCCTGCCTTCGCTCGGGAGCCCTGCGGGCGTCCGCTAAGTCGCTCACTACTAAAATCTGCTAGCCATCTCAAAAAATGATGGCAGGGGCGGAGGGATTCGAACCCCCAAAAACGGTTTTGGAGACCGTCGGTTTACCGTTGAGCCTACGCCCCTTTAAGTTGTCACACCGGGTCCGTCGGAGGGCTCCAACGCAGGCGCCAGGCCCGCGTGAAAGCCTACTTCACTTCGCGATGGTCCTCGTGCTTGCGGCACTTCCGGCAAAACTTGCTGAACTCGAGACGTTCGGTCGTGGTTTTGCGGTTCTTAGTCGTCGAGTAATTTTTATTCTTGCACACCGTGCATTGCAGCTGAACAATTTCGCGAGCCATTGAACTTCCCTTTCGTTTACCTGGCAGAATCCCTGCCAGGCCTTGTCCGGGTCAGAGCCCGGATATCGGCAGACGGGCTGAATTCAACCATCCACCGAAGTACAACTTGAACCTTAAAGGATCGGGTGCCCTACCCTTCCGCCCGTTCTTTTGGGCGGAGGGTGGGGCTGTTGCCCTTTTTCCTTACAGAATTTCCGAAATCGTTCCAGCGCCCACCGTGCGGCCGCCTTCGCGAATAGCAAAACGCAGGCCTTTTTCCATGGCCACCGGAGTGATCAACTCGATCTCAAGCGTAACGTTGTCGCCCGGCATCACCATCTCGACGCCTTCCGGCAACTTCGCCACACCCGTCACATCGGTCGTGCGGAAATAGAACTGCGGACGATAGCCGTTAAAGAAAGGAGTATGACGTCCGCCCTCTTCCTTCGACAGAATGTAAACCTCGCCCTTGATCTTCGTGTGCGGAGTGATCGAGCCGGTCTTGGCCAGCACCATGCCGCGCTCCACGTCGTCCTTGGCAATGCCGCGCAGCAACAGACCGGCGTTGTCGCCCGCCATGCCAGCGTCCAACTGCTTCTTGAACATTTCCACGCCGGTCACAACCGTCTTGCGCGTGTCACGGAAGCCCACAATCTCGACTTCCTCGCCAACCTTCACCTGCCCGCGCTCGATACGGCCCGTAACCACCGTGCCGCGTCCCGAGATCGAGAAGATGTCTTCAATCGGCATCAGGAACGGCTGATCAATCGCGCGCGCCGGAAGCGGAACGTACGAATCCACCGCCGCCATCAGCTCGTCGATCTTGGCTTCCCACTCCGGCTCGCCATTCAGCGCGCCCAAAGCCGAGCCGCGAATCACCGGCAGATCGTCGCCCGGGAACT
>Ga0224527_1000644_pt1 | contig 21820 bp, 21 predicted proteins | sample CBST0metaG_FD_179882 | JGI IMG/M metagenome (GOLD analysis project Ga0224527, IMG submission 179882) | Peat soil microbial communities from Stordalen Mire, Sweden - C.B.S.T0 | ecosystem: Environmental > Terrestrial > Soil > Wetlands > Peat | place: Sweden: Norrbotten County, Stordalen Mire... | reverse complement strand
TGTTAGTATTCGTGATTTAGTTAAAAACTCATTGTGTATGCGTCCTGATCGTATCATTGTGGGGGAGGTCAGGGGGGGAGAGGCCTTGGATATGCTCCAGGCTATGAATACGGGGCATGATGGATCACTGACCACAGCCCACGCCAATAGTCCTCGGGATGTGCTTAGCCGGCTAGAGACAATGGTGCTCATGGCAAGCATGGAGCTACCAGTGCGGGCCATTCGTGAGCAGGTAGCTTCAGCAATTGATGTGATTATTCACCAATCCAGACTGCGGGATGGCAGTCGCCGTATTACCTACATTACAGAAGTCTAGGGGATGGAGGGTGACATCATTACTCTGCAGGATATGTACCATTTTCAACAACGGGGTAGAGATGCAAATGATAAGATTGTCAGCGAATTTCAAGCTACAGGAATACGACCCAAATTCTTAGAGAAACTTGCTACTGAGGGCATTATAGTGGAGAAAGAAATTTTCTGGCCTCAAGAGGAAATGATGGCATGATAATTGTAATTTCATGTCTAATCTTCCTATTGCTGCTAACTGCATCTTGTGTTATCATCAACAATATAACTGCTCATAATCCGATGACGCTACGGTTTAAAACCATTGAAAATTTGATTCAGCGATGAAAAACGGTAGAAGATGTGCTGTCAAAATCCTTTAGTGAATGTGTGTTATTGCCCGTTGGACAAAGGTTTGAGCAACGCGTGAAGGTCTTTACACCCAGTGGGATTAGCCACTTTGTGGGCAAGAGATTGGTCAGAGCAGGAGGATTTTATGGGCTATCCACAGGCCAGTTTATTGCAATTCAGGCTGCTTTCATTGGGATGCTACTGGTTGGAAGTTTGATTGTCTCTGGTTTATTCAAATTCAAAATAATGAAGATGATCGGTGGGCTATTATATGACATCATCGTAGGGGTAGCCTTGCCTCATTTCATTATTTCGCGCAAGATTGCCTTTCGGCAAGGGAGTATTCAAAAAAATCTTCCCAATGTGTTGGATCTGGTAACGGTTAGTGTGGAAGCGGGACTTAGTTTTGATGGTGCCTTAGCTAAGCTAGGGGAAAAAATGAAGGGCCCTTTGATCGATGAGTTCAACCATGTCTTACAGGTAAACATAAAGTAGGCCGTTATTTTTGCCGGGCAAAGGTTTCAATGGGGGCTTGATAGGTAGTAGCCTCTTAATGTCGGCAGTTTTATAAAAAAATACTTGGAGGTTTGGATATGTTAAAAAAAATAGTGTTAATGTTGGCAGTTTGTTTCATGATGATTACACCAGTTTTCGCTAGCGAGGCTTCGAATATAACTACAGTACAGGTGACGGGGAGTAGTCAAAAAGAAATAACTCCTGATATTGCGAAGTTGAGTGTTACCATTAATTCGGTCAATATCAATATTGAGCAAGCTAAGAGTGACAATACGGCCATTGCCAATCAGGTACTTGCCAAATTGCAAGAGCAAGGGGTTACCGATCAACAGATCAAAACCAGTAACTATCAGATTGATTCTGTATATAACTATGAAAAGGATCGTCTGCCCAAGTTAAAAGGCTATCAAGTGACAAATACGTTGGAAATTACGACTGACATTGAAAAGGTTGGTATCTTAGTTAATGAAGTTACCAGTGCTGGCGCTAATGAAGTAAATTCTATTCATTTTGAAAAATCAAATCAAGCCGATTTACAAAATGAAGCTTTAAGTGATGCGGTTGTTGATGCTTTGAAAAAAGCCGAAGTCATTGCTAGTGCCCTCCATAAAAAAATTGTAAATGTAAAATCAGTAAATGAATCTAATGTTTTTTATCACCCAGTGATGATGGAGAGTCGGGCTTTCAAACTGGCAAGTGCTGATAGCGCTGCCCCTGCCATTGCTCCAGGAAAAGTAACTGTTGGCGCCAATGTGCAAGTAACAGTTGAACTTCAATAAGGTATCGCTTGCTCCCCACGTAAGGCTGCGCTCAACCCTATCCTCCATTCCTGACGATTGCCGTGTAGAATGTTTTATGCAACATATATAGTTGAAGATCTCCGCGAAAAAGCTAGTCGCTACACAGAACGTGTAGCGACTAGTTTTGTATTATGCTGATCAAGGATGCATAGCGTTTTTTACTATATATAACTTACTAAAGATTTTATAGGTAACTGCTAGGGATGCTCGATCTTTCATCCCTAGCAGTTACCTATGTTTCTTTTTTGCGTGTTGTATATAAAAGCTATTGTAATAGGGTAGCCAATTGGTCGGTTTTATATTTTTCCAGAGCTTTTTGTTTTAGATCAGTAAGCAAGGTGGCTGGATCGATAGAGGGGAGACCTTGCAGAGTATTTAACGCCGTTAATTTCCAGCCAGTATTGGTTTGGCTGATGGTGAAGGTTGTGGCAGCTAATTCAAGATTGCCTGTTACTTTGGTTCCGCCGAGGAATTCTCTAGTGTAGTAGCAGGTGCCAGTCAAGGAATCAACATCGGTAGTTGAAAGTTCAACATATTGCAAAGTATAGTTGCCATAATTATCAATCCAGTCATTGAACTGTGTAGTGGTTAACTGTTCAGCAAGGGTATCGATTTGCTGGAGGGCTACTAAATCCTTCCGATTGAAAGCATCCATACGTTTAAGTAGTACATAGAGTGCACTACGTTCATTGTTGGAAATCTTAGTGGTAAGAGGTGCCACATTAGACACGTCAATAATTTTTCCCCACATAAAGGTACTGATAATATTGTCATTGATTACGGCATCAAATTTTATCGGCAGACCATTGGTTCTTACTTTGTGAGGGAGGTTTGTGGGTTGATATTTTTGACCATCATCGCCGACAATCCCAAAAAAGCCACCCTCGGTAGTCTCATATTCTACATAGCCAGTCAAATGCGAAACAGTTGGCGTGGAACTTTGTCCAGCTGCCAGCACGATGTGGCACGCAAGAGTAAGTAGGAGAGTAACAAAAACAGTTCGGTATATTTTAGGTAAAAAAATCATAAACTACCTCGCTTTCATTATATATAGGCTGCATTAAGGAATTAACATCTATATTGCTGATCTGCCAGGAACAGAAGATTTAATGCAACTTATATCATAATTCCAAACCGATGGGACAATGATCGCTACCTAAAATTTCAGGGTAAATGGTAGCATCCTTAATTGATTCGCGCAATTTGTTTGACACTAAGAAGTAATCAATACGCCAACCAATATTGCGGGCACGGGCAGACATCATATATGACCACCAGGTATAGGCATCTTTTTGCTCGGGGTAGAGATAGCGAAAACTATCGGTGAAGCCAGCTTGCAAGAGAGTTGTTAGTTTTCCTCGTTCCTCATCGGTAAAACCAGCGCTGCGTCGATTGGATTTTGGATTTTTAATATCGATTTCTTCGTGAGCTACGTTAAGGTCGCCACAGATAATGACAGGTTTTATTTGGTCAAGTTGTTGGAGATGAGCTTTGAAGTCATCTTCCCATTGCATGCGATAATCTAGGCGTAGTAGTTCTCGTTTGGAGTTTGGCGTGTAGACATTGACCAGAAAAAAATCAGCAAATTCCAGGGTGATGACACGCCCCTCTTGGTCATGTTCAGGGATGTTCATGCCATAAGTAACAGTTAACGGTGTGATACGTGTGAATATGGCAGTACCAGAGTAGCCTTTTTTTACCGCACTATTCCAGTATTTTTCATAACCAGTAAGGGGTAACTCAGCTTGGTCGGGATGCATTTTCGTTTCTTGGATGCAAAAAATATCAGCATCGATGGTAGTGAAGAAATCTTCGAAACCTTTTGTCAGGCAGGCTCTTAAACCATTGACATTCCATGAAATTAGTTTCATATCATATAGTCCTCATTTCTACTTGTATTTGCAGATCATAGAGTGAACCCCAGGGCAACACACTATACATTTGAAATATTTTAGTTATTATAACACAAATTTTAAAACTGCAGGCATCTGAAAAAAAATAAATAATCAAAGATGCTATTATAGAGCCATGGAATGATTCGTAACTTACACTACTACTAAAAATTTGACGAAAATAGAGGAATATAGTATGAAAATATCGAATTTTAATTTGTAGGAGTTTATGCAAAAAAGTGTATGACTAAGGCGGGGCATCCTATTTCCCGCAGCAAGAGGCAAGGTTTTTTTATATTTAGCAGGAATTTACATAGTTGTAAGCGAAGTGGTAGTTGTAGAGAGTTTAGCAAATCTGAAATGTACGTAGTTATGTATTTCAAATTGTTATATTGCAAATGATAATTGTAAATACAGTTTGATCCAATATTGGTATGGTATTTATATTTTTATTATCCAAAGTAAATAATGATTTTAGTCAAGGGAGAGGTTTTTATGAAAATAAAGCGGATTGATTCCACGATTAGTACGAGTAAGCTGCAAGAATCGAAAGAGTTTTATATGCAATATTTCAATTTCCAACTAGTCTATGAGAGTGACTGGTATATTGAATTAATTGCTCCAGATTTGCCATATGGGTTAAGTTTTACTTTACCGCAACGTGAAGAAGGCGAATTCTTTAATGGTAAAGGGTTGATTCTTTCTTTTGAAGTTGATGATGTAGATGCGGAATATTCCCGTTTACAAGCAGCAGGGTTGTGCATTTATCAAGAAATGCAAGATAAGCCGTGGGGGGAGCGAAGTTTTGTCATTGATGATCCTAATGGCATTCATGTTTATATTTATAAGTTAATTGCTCCTGAACCAGAATATCAACAGGTGTATGATACGTTTAAGAAATGATATGCTAGGCTGGAACCTCTGTTAGTAAACAGAGATTCCAGCTTATTTTCTGAGGTGGTTGTGTGAAGTTGCCAAAACCTTTATGCATAACGTGCATATATTTATATACTACTTGGGATCAAAATTTCCCCTATGGGTGTAAAGCCATGGGGATTAAAAGTGCAAGATCACCTGCTAACGTAGTTAGGCAAGCTTCAGGGCAAGAGTGTTTAGCCTATGTGAAAAAGAAGTAATAATAAAGATTGTGCCACATGAAGAAGATGATTTCTGTATAGAACAGAAGTCATCTTCTTTTACTATATCAGCAAGTATATATGAGCATGACCTCATTAGCAACTGAAGTACTATTTCTGGTATTCCAGAGGGGAAAGTAAGAGTTTGGTAGTGTGTGTATTTGGATTACACGCTTCATTATATGGTGACAAGCAGTGTGTAAGCCAAATACACGCTTAATATCTCTGGTAATTTTGCTTCTTTATGCGAAGAACAAGGCCTGGTGGCAATTATATTTATAGTGATAGCTAGCTAATAGGTTGGCATGCTTATTGCATAATAATATAACTGTAAATAAGTATAAAAGTAAAATGATACAAAAATTCTTAACTGGGTTGGCGGTAACATTGAAGTAGGAGAAATAAAGCAGAAGGAGGGGGAAGGGGGAATTTCCCATAGATATGATAGCAATGAGTGCTCAATTGAGGATGGATATTTGAGGGAACATGGATACTTAAATAAAAATCCTCTTAGGTGTACTCAATATAAAAATAAAACCTAAGGAGCGAATTATTATGAACAAAAAGTTAATCGCCAGTGTGGCAGCAGCTTGTGTATTAAGTACGGGTAGTGTATTTGCCGCTAGTAATCCCTTTGCTGATGTTCCCTTAAAACATTGGTCCTATGGCGCAGTCCAAAGTTTAGCCCAAGCTGGTATTGTTGACGGCTATGGCAATGGTACTTTTGATGGTGATAAAACCATTACTCGTTATGAAATGGCGCAAATCGTAGCAAAAGCCATGTATAGATCAGACAAAGCCAATGCCACGCAAAAAGCTGCTATTGATAAATTAGCTGCTGAATATAAGGATGAACTGCAAAACCTTGGTGTACGCGTAGATAATGTAGAAAAGAGCGTTGATGGGGTAAAGGATTTAAAAATTACCAACTGGATTCAATCAGAAGATACTACTGGTAATACACGGGGCCTTCAGCTCCGCGAGTATGACTGGGAATATCGTTTAGGTGTTGAAGAGCAAGTAAGCGATAAAGTTCACGCTATGTATCAAATCAGAACCTATACTGGTGCAGATTCACAACGTTGGGGTGGTGATTGGACCCCTGCGAATTATAACCCCGCATTCAATGCCACAGGTGTTGATAATCGCACAAATATGCGTGGGGCAGTGACAACTCGTCAAGCATGGGTTGGTTATCAAGCCAATGCAAATACTAATTTTACGGTTGGTAAAGTTGTAGTTTGGGATGGATTTATTTGCGATGACTTCCTCCGTGGTGTTACCATGAACACTAAACTAGGTGATAAGACGAACTTATTTTACGCAACAGGTCGTTATGATCTTTCCACTGGTCCCTATGACCCTGTTAATGGCTATGATGTAAATTCAGTAATAAACACCGCGTCGCTGTCAACACAAATGGGTAATTTGAATCTTGCTGCAAAATGGATCGTTGGTAATTATGATGTTAATTCTTACGCTCCTAATTTAGAAGATGGCGGTAATATCGTGGGCGGTTTGCTGAACTACGCCTTGCCAAACGGCATTGGCCTGCAGGCTGGCTATGCTAAAAACAACCGAGAAAGCGACCACAATGTATTGGAAAAATTACAAATTTCTAAACGAATCGGCATCACCGATGTATTTGCCCAATACTGGCGTCAAGACGCTCTGCTCCGTTCACCAATTGAAAATGGCGACCATATGGCATGGTGGGGGGATATGTATTGTGGCGCATCAGATCTCAAAGGCTGGCGCTTAATCACCGATACACAACTTGACAAACACTTTGATCTTTCTTTCTGGTATGGTAGTTATAATGTTAATAATATCACGACAAATGTTGAGACCAAAGCTAAGAAATTCGGTACTGATATAACTTATAGTTTCTAGAATTTCAACAAAGATTTTTTTAACTGAAGAGGACACTTTTCCATCAGGAAGGTGCCCTTTTTGGCTATATATCGCACTAACTTATATATATATATATAGCAATAAAAAGATTGCATCCTGTATAGATATTGAATTAACTATTATAAATATCAATCTTGTCATGGATGCATGTGATTGTAAGTTTCTAAAGTGGTCATAGAAGTATCGATGTGATAGTAATTGTAAAAAAAAATAAGATAGGAAGGAATTAACACAAAAGTACAGAATGAATTAAATGTGGAAAAAAATTCTTTAACAAAGGAAGTGAGAAGAGTTTATGATATGTGTTGTATCTATAATAGATTCAAGAAAAATTTCTATAAAAATATGATTTAAGAAGTAGGTTCCATCCTTGAATCAGTAGAAAGATTTCTTTACTGTATTATGAATATAAATTGATGATCTAAGTTGCAATGATCATGCACATTGCAGTTGGTTGTGGGAAAAATTCACAGGGAAAGGAAGGCAATATGTGGGAAAAATCAATGAAATATATGAAACGCTAATAAAATTAGAAGACTCTGAAAAAGGAGTATCAGCAATTGGGTTAAGTGAGTATATGAAGTTGGATCGCGCTAATATCAGTCGCTATTTAAATCAACTGTGTAACGATAATTTGATTGAGAAAATTAATGGTAGACCGGTATTATATCGCGCCATTAAACAAGAACACAAAGCAGTTACTGCTAATAGTTTGGATATTATGATTGGGGCAAAGCTAAGTTTGCAGGTGCCGATTCAACAAGCGAAAGCAGCAATTTTGTATCCACCGCGGGGATTACATACTTTGATTTTAGGTGAGACTGGTGTTGGTAAGTCCATGTTTGCGGAACTGATGTATCAGTTTGCTAAGGAATCCCATGTGATACCTGAAAATGCACCGTTTATTCGTTTTAACTGTGCAGATTATGCTGATAATCCACAGCTGGTGATGGCGCAGATTTTTGGTGTAAAAAAAGGTGCGTATAGTGGTGCTGATAGTGATCGGGATGGATTACTAAAAAAAGCCGATAAAGGCATGTTCTTTTTTGATGAAATACATCGCTTATCTCCGCAAGGACAAGAAATGTTATTTACCTTTATTGATAAAGGATTTTTTCGTCCTTTAGGAGAGACCGATAAAATAGTACATGCTTCCGTACAAATCATTGCCGCAACGACAGAAGAGCCTAATTCTCATTTATTAAAAACCTTTACGAGACGAATTCCCATGACGGTAAATTTACCTTCATTGCGTGAACTGAGTCTAAAAGAACGTTATTATTTAGTCGAAGCCTTTATTCGCTGTGAAGCCAAACGATTAAAAAAAGATGTTTACATTAACAAAAGCGCATTGATCTCTTTTTTATTATATGATTGCCCCAATAATACGGGGCAGTTAAAAAGTGATATTCAGTTATCTTGTGCCAAAGCATTTTTAAACTTTAAGGCCAAAAGCCGTGACTATATTTTAATCGAACAAGCAGAATTACACCAACGTGTTAAATATGGTTTGATGAAAATGCAAGAACATCGGGGAGAACTGAATCAGTTATTTAAAAAAAAGGAAGATATTTTAGTGTTTTCTTGTACGGATGACTGGCGCGCATCGAATATTGCTGATGAAATGGAAGATTATAAAAAAGGTGAGTATTTTTATGATCGTATTGAAGCAAATTTAGAAAAATTAAAAGCGCAAGGTTTAACGGAAAAAGAAATCAATGAGATTATTAATATTGATATTGATAGTTATTTTAAGAAATATCTTAGTGATCTACCAGGAAAATTCCGTAAGGAAGAGATTGCGAAGGTGGTAGACATTGAAGTTGTCAATTTAGTAGAAAAGATTTTAGTTTTCGCCCAAGAGCGATTGTATAAAGAATTTGAAGAAAAAGTTTATTATGGTCTCGCCCTACATTTAAGTAAAAGCATTGAACGAATTCGTCATGGTAATAAAATTTATCATCCTAATTTGGAAACCATTCGGCAGCAGTACACGGAAGAATTTTTGGTTGCCATGGAAATAACTAAAATGATAGAGATGCAAATGGATATTAAAATGCCGCTAGATGAAATTGGTTATATTACCATGTTTCTTGCGTCTAATTCTTATGAAATCAAGGCAGAAGAGATTGGTAAAGTAGGTGTTCTAGTCATTATGCATGGACATGCTACTGCCAGTAGCATGTGTCAAGTAGCGAATAGCTTAATTGGCGAAGAATATGCTCAGGGGCTGGACATGCCTCTCAATATGCGAGTTGAAAAAATGTATGAGGTGGCTAAGGAAAAAGTACTAGAGCTAGATGCTGGTAAAGGAATTATTTTGTTAGTGGATATGGGATCTTTAAATAATTTTGCCGATATGTTGTTAGAAGAGATTGGAATTAAAGTGCGGAGTATTGACATGGTTAGTACTCCTATCGTAATTGAGGCCTGCAGAAAAGCAATGGCGGGTAGAGATCTTAATCAGATTTATCAATCTTGTCAAGAAGTGAGTCGGTATCGAATTCAAGCCAAGCGGGATAAAAAGAATAACACTAAATTATTAATTATTACGGCGTGCTTTACTGGTGAAGGTGCCGCTGAGCAACTCAAAAAAATTATTGAAAACTATTTAGGTAATACGTCAGTAGTCAATATTATGTCTCTTAGCATTTTAGATCATAATGATTTTTTGGGTAAAGTACAGATGTTAAATCAAGAGTATCAAATCATCGCAATTGTTGGTACCATTAATATTTTTATTGAAAATATCCCTTCCTTTTCAGCAATGGAGGTTTTATCCGGGGATGGTATGAAGAAAATTGAAGAATTAATTTGCTGGGAACAGGATTATTTGAAAATCAAAAATTCTCTGATTGATTATGTTAAAGCCATCGATGGGGAACAACTTGTCGAAGAGATTAGGCAAGTCATACGAGATATTGAGCAAGGTCTCAATATTATGGTCGATCAAGAGGTGAAAATTGGAATTATATTACATATTGGCTTTATGATTGATGCGTTGAAGAGTGGCGAGCGGCACGTTATCTTTGAGGATTTAGAACAGTATCGTAGTGCCCATGGCCGTGAATTTATATTGATTGGCCAATCCGTGCAGTCCTTGGAGAAAAACTATCAAATTAAGATTTTAGAGGATGAATTAGCCTATATTGTACGCATGGTGATTGAAAATGGTGTAAGTGTGTAAGAAAGTTGCACTGTAGGAAAAAACAGTGTGTAGTAAAACTGCACACTGTTTTTTTATTAGCATTACTCCTAATTCGGTTTTCAGGGTGTGGGGGCAGGAAAAACCTAGAGATTTATGAAATGAATATTTTTCCTGCCACTACATATAATATTGGCATGCAACTTGCAACTAATAATAAGTGTAAATAAATACAAGTATAAATAATTACACTATATAGATGAACTGAAAAATTGAAGGTAGATAGGCGGGCGATATTTGCACCCCAATGATTTAGTTCTCAATATATAGTGAGTAAGGAAGGAGGTAGTTAGTGTGAAAAGGATTCTATTGGTTTGTTCAGCTGGTATGTCAACAAGCTTACTAGTTACCAAGATGAATTTGGCGGCTATCAAACAAGGTGTTAAAGCGGATATTACTGCAGTTGCGGAAATCGAACTTAATAAGTATAGCGACAAGACTGACGTTGTTTTGTTAGGGCCTCAAGTACGGTTTTTACTGAGCAAAGTAAAAGCTTCTTTGGAGCCGAAGGGAATTCCAGTGGAAGTAATCAATAGTATTGATTATGGAACCATGAATGGCGAAAATGTACTGAAGCGTGCCATTGAATTGATTGGTTAGGAAAGCGTGGTTGTATAGTAAGGGTAAAAAAGTAAAATAATAAAGGCGGTATAAAATTATGGGATCAGTGATTGAGTTTTTAGATAAACATTTTGTCCCAATTGCCGGGAAGTTTGGATCACAGCGGCACTTGGTTGCCATTCGTGATGGTTTTGTTGCTATTATGCCTTTGATTATGGTTGGTGCCTTAGGGGTTTTAATTAATAGCTTCCCGATTCCTGCATACCAAGATGCAATGGTTAGTATTTTCGGTAAATTTTGGAAAAATGTTGGTGCCAACTTGTGGACTGGAACCTTTGCCATTATGTCGTTGATTTCGGTATTTAGTATGAGTTTCAGCTTGGCAAAATCCTATGAAAAAGATGGATTAGCAGCTGCTTTAGTTGCCTTTGGTTGTTTGTTTATGCTCTATAGTGGTTCCGCCAAAGATTGGGCTGTTCCATTCGCTTTTCTTGGAGCACAAGGACTATTTGTATCCATGTTTGTCGCTCTTGTTTCTACCGAACTATTTTGTAAACTCATGGGAAATTCTAAATTAATTATAAATATGCCAGATGGTGTGCCACCAGCAGTAGCGAAATCTTTTGCCGCTTTAATACCATCCATCGTCGTATTAACAGCTTTTTGTTTGCTAAAATGCTTGACTGATGCGTTAGGGATACTAAATATTCACGAAGCAATCTTTAAGGCTATCCAAGCTCCTATTTCAGGATTGGCTGATCAGATGGGTTCTGCGATTGTGGTTGCCTTCTTAGTACACATCTTATGGTTCTTTGGTTTACATGGTACTAACATCTTGGGACCAATATTGAATGCTGTATATTTACCCGCTATTAATGATAATATTGCAGCTTTTCAAGCTGGATTACCAATTCCTCATATTGTAACGTTGCCCTTCTTTGATGCTTTTGTTTGGATGGGTGGTGCTGGTACGACCATCAGCTTAATTATTGCCTTGTTTATCGCTAGCAAAAGAAAAAACAATCAAAATATTGCTAAATTATCAGCAGCTCCTGGGATATTTAATATTAATGAGCCTATGATGTTTGGTATGCCAATTGTATTAAATCCAATTTACTTGATTCCTTTCGTATTAACACCAATTATATTAACCATTATTACTTACATTGCTATCTCATCAGGGATGGTGCCTAGAACAATTGCTATGATGCCTTGGACGACTCCTCCTGTGATTGGTGGTTTCTTGGTAACTGGCTCAGTAATGGGTTCATTATTGTCATTGGTTAACTTAGCAATTGGGGTAGTACTCTACATTCCATTTATCATTCTTGGCGAAAAACATGAAAATAAATTGGAAATTGCGGCTTCTAAAACAACGGCTAACAAATCTAGAGTCGCTAATGCTAAAAGTGAAGGAGTTTAAATTCTATCATGGAACAAATAATACTAAACATCATAATACAGAGTGGAGACGCCAGAAGCTTTGCGATGGAAGCCATACAATGCGCTAAAATTGGAGAATTTGATAAAGCCCAAGAATTGATGGAACAGTCCAGAGAAAAATTAGGCTGTGCTCATCAAGAACAAACAAAATTGATTCATGCGGAAGCAGGCGGACAGAAAACGGAAATTACCTTGCTGTTGATTCATGCGCAAGATCACTTAATGACAGCCATAACCGTTAAAGATCTTGCCAATGAAATGATTGATCTCTATTCAAGGTTGTAAGTATTGATGCGCATACTCTAATAGGAAGTAATATTTCCTATTAGAGTATTGTTTTATTAAAAATAGGGGGTATATGTAATGAGAGGACTAGGTATATCATTATATCCAAACCATACAAGTCTGGCCGAGTGTTTGGCATATATTGAGCTTGCGGCAAAATACGGGTTTAAAAGAATATTTACGTGTTTAATTTCGGTTGATGATCAGGGAATTGACCAAGCCATTACAGAGTTTAAGGCAGTAACGGCTTGCGCCAATCGGCATGGCATGGAAGTCATTGCTGATGTAGAACCTGCTATCTTTAAAAAGTTTAACATTTCTTTTGATAACTTAGGCTTTTTCAAGGAAATCGGGTTATATGGCATTCGTTTGGATTTAGGGTTTAGTGGTTTTGAAGAATCAGTAATGACTTTTAATCCTTACAATTTAAAAATTGAACTGAATGCCAGCAATGGTACAAAATATGTGGATAATATTTTGTCTTATCAGCCCAATGTGGAAAATATATTAGGCTGTCATAACTTTTATCCTCATGTGTACACTGGGCTTGGTTATAAGCATTTTATGAAATGTAGTAAGCAGTTTAAAGACTTAGGAATTCGAACGGCAGCCTTTGTGAATTCAACAGCGGCAACTTTTGGACCGTGGCCAGTGACCGAAGGGTTGTGTACCTTGGAAATGCACCGCGAGTTGCCAATTGTGGTACAAGCTAAGCATTTATTTGCGACAGGTTTAATTGATGATGTTATTATTGCAAATGCCTTTGCTTCAGAAGCTGAGCTTAAGGCTTTGAGTGAAATGGAAAAATACATGCTGGAATTTACGGTTGATCTTGCGAGTGACATTCCTGAATTAGAAAAAAAGATTGTGCTTGAGGAGTTGCACTTTAATCGCGGTGATGCATCTGATTATGTAGTGCGGTCAACACAATCTAGAGTAAAATACAAAGGTTACGCTTTTCCACCATTTAACACTCCTGATATTGAGAAGGGGGATATTTTAATTGAATCCTCTCTCTATGCTCGATATGCAGGGGAATTACAAGTGGCATTATTGCCAATGAAAAATAGCGGCAAAACTAATATAGTTGGTAAAGTAGCACAGGAAGAAGTATTCTTACTAGAATATTTGGAACCGTGGATGAAGTTTAAATTTATAGCTCGCAAATAAAAAGTGTCAAATGGCATAAATAATAATATGAGGGTACCTGCAGAGGTACCCTTTTGCTATAACAGAAAGTATAATATAGCTGTTAATTTGAGCTGGATTCATGTTATTATTTTTAGGCATTGTGAGGGCTTTCTACAACATAGAGCCTTACATTTTGGATTCCGAAATTTTCTGCTTCATGAACGGTTTGCTTAGCAATATCAATACGATTGCCTTTGATAGCGCCCCCTGTATCTTCTGCTGTTACATATTCGCCATGACCGTCAGGGTATTCAATATATACGCGGGAACCGAGGGGAATTACGTGAGGATCTACGGCAATGATTCCTGGGCGAACTTGCGTGCCAGTAAAGGTCTTGTCGCCCCATTGGTCATTGTCATGAGCACCTGGGGCATAAGCAGTGGCAGAAATGTTCAATACTTGCTGATAGTGATTTGGAGCATTGTTAGACGCGGGAACATGTGATTTTGCTATTTGTTTTGTGGTAGTAGCATGAGTCTGAGCGAGCTTGTGATGCGCATGTAGTGACTGATTGGTGTGCTTATTTACTTGTGTGGTTTTATGCTGTTGTTTATGCTGCGTAGCTACTGTGTGTGGTTTATTGGTATTGGACTGTAGGGAAATCTGTCTCGAAGTCGCGACTTGGCTGTCATCGATCTTTTGAGCTTGCTGTGAAGTAGTAGTGTGCATGTGACCAGCAGCATCTGTGCTCTGAGCCATGGCGCCAGCCATTCCAGACAGTGGTGTTGCTGATAGTACAGCGGCTGCGGCGGCGATGAGAGCGAGACGCTTATAGTTTGGTTTAACATGATGGGCCGGTTTATGAGGATGGCGATGAGGCATAATTAAAATTCCTCCTTTATGAGGTTAATATTAATAGTATCTCTTAAAAAGCAGGAAAAAAACTAAGTAAATATTAGAAAGTATAGTTTAAGAAAGTAACATCTTGGGGATTTGGATGTGAATCAACAGTTAGCAATCGGAATATGGTTTGCATATCTTAAAAAAAACGGGTAGAATCTAGAAGGAAATAATCTTCATTTTGGAGCTGGATGATGAGAAATATTAGACTTACAGTATTAGATAAATGGCTAATTGGCGTACTTTTCGTATTATCCATTACCGGCATTATCGGTAGTATCCTCCTCTTTCCTCCTCAGGCTAACACTATTGCTGAAATTCGTGTAGATAGTAAACTCGTTAAGAGCATAACGCTACGGAAGGGTTATAATGAAGAATTTCGCATTGGTGGCGAACAGGAATATGCTGTGATTGAAGTACGGGATGGACGAATCAGAATTAGGCAAGATGATTCTCCACGGCAGATCGGTGTACAAACTGGTTGGATTAGCAAACCACCGCAACAAGTTGTAAATTTACCATACCGTATTGTAATTCATTTAGTTTCAAATCAAGCACTTGAGGTAGATGATATTGCGCGCTGAAGATGGGTTTAACATCTGGGCCTAATTATGATATAATTCCTATAATCATAAGTGTGGAGGTAAGTTATGCAATTATTAAAAGATAGGATTCAGGCGGAGGGTGTAGTTATACAAGATTCCTTGCTAAAAGTAGATTCTTTTTTAAATCACCAACTTGACCCAAAGTTGATGATGCAATTAGGGGAAGAGTTTGCCTTGCGATTTAAAGAAAATAAGGTAACAAAAATAGTAACGATTGAGTCGTCGGGGATTGCGGTTGCAATCATGGTAGGCTTAGCACTAGGCGTACCAGTCGTTTTTGCGCGAAAGAAAAAATCGGCTGTTGGTAATGCTGATGTATATAGTACAACCGTATATTCTTTTACAAAAAAAGAGAGTAATTATGTGACTGTTTCTAAGGAATTGTTAACAGTTGGTGAAAATATCATGATTATTGATGATTTTTTAGCTAATGGCGAAGCAGCCCTTGGCTTAGCAAATATTGTTGAACAGGCAGGCGCTAATGTGGTGGGAATTGGTATTGTTATTGAAAAATCATTTCAGCCAGGAGCAGAAAAATTAAAGAATGCTGGTTACCGCGTGGAATCCTTGGTACGCATAGCCTCTTTTTCTAATGGACAAGTTAATTATGTATGACATCATTTTATTTGATCTGGATGGCACTTTAACCGACCCGATGATTGGTATCACGAAGTCGGTGCAATATGCTCTCGAGAAAATGGGGATTGTTGAAGATGACATAGCTAAATTAACGCCTTTTATCGGTCCGCCACTAACGGTTTCTTTTAAAGAATTTTACGGCATGAATGATGACGAGGCAAAACAAGCGATCGCATATTATCGCGAACGTTTTTCTAAAGTTGGGTTGTATGAGAATCTAGCTTATGACGGAATAAAAGAATTATTAGAAGATTTACGACGTCAAGGCAAAACATTGTTTGTTGCTACTTCCAAACCCACCGTTTTTTCTATAAAAATATTGGAGCATTTTGGTCTATCACACTTTTTTAAAGAGGTAATTGGTAGTGAGCTTGATGGTACAAGAGCAGAAAAAAGTCAGGTTATTAAGTTTGTACTGTCAAAAATAGCAGGGTATGATGCTAGCAAAATTATTATGGTAGGCGATCGAAAGTATGATGTAGTTGGGGCTCAAGAAAATGGAATTGCGGCAATTGGTGTTACTTATGGTTATGGTGGTTATGATGAACTACAGAGTGTAAAAGCTAACTATATACTAAGTACGGTGTCAGAACTACGGGATTTTTTATGTAAGGCACCAGCAAAAGAATAACTAGATACACCACACTAAAAAAGAAAAATAAGGGTTCAGGCTTCTCTTGCAATTGATTAAAATTGGCAAGGGACGCCTGAACCCTTATTTTTAATGGAATTGTGATGTTAATAGAGTTCACCTCTAAGACGAGCTGTTTCTGCTTGGTTCTCAGAGTAGTACCAGCGTGTCGCCTTTCCAATAATACAACGTATGGCATCAATTTTGCCATCAATGGCCATTTGACGCATTTTTTTTAGGTCAAAGCCATTAGAAGAATAGTAGTTTGCTGAAATAAAGCCTTGATTGTTCAATTTTTTACGATATTGACTAACATCTCTACTATCTAGTTGAACTTGCCAAATCGACATAAAATATCCCAGCCTTCCTCTTTATTTTTAACTTCATTATATACCCTTTTAACGCAAATTTGCTATATAAAAATATTAAAAAAAGTAGAAAAATGTTGGTTTTTTTACTTAAAATTAGGCTAATGGCAGTTTAATTGTAAAGGTTGTTCCTTTATGAATGGTGCTCTGTACATGGATTTGTCCTCCGTGGATTTCAATAATGAATTTTACAATGGTCAGTCCCAAGCCTGTTCCGCCCGCACTACGCGTACGTGCTTTGTCGACGCGATAGAAGCGGTCAAAAATTAGGGGGAGGTCGGCGGCCGGAATACCAATACCTGAATCTTCTACAATTAGTATTGCTTCTTTGTTTTCTTGATAGCATTTCAAACTAACGATGCCGGCGGGAAGTGTATATTTGATGCCATTATCTAGTAAATTGATGAGAATTTGTTTCAGCCAATCGGAGTTAGCCATAATGACGATTGGCTCAGTAGCAGCATCAATGTGAACCGTAATGTTTTTTTCGTCGGCACTGGCAGCAAGATATTGTTTTACTTTAGAGAGGAGGGGAGTTAGGTTAGTTGGTTCTAACTTAATTTGTTGCGCATATTCTTGGGAACTGAGTTTAGCCAATTGTAATAGTTCATTAATTAACCGTTGCATGCGCTCGGCTTCCGTATAAATAATGTTTAAAAATTTAATACTAAGCTGAGGGTCTTCCATGGCGCCATCTAACAAGGTTTCGGTAAAACCTTTAATAGCTGTAAGGGGCGTGGCTAATTCATGAGAGGCATTAGCGACAAAGTCGGCCTGCCGTTCATGAAGATCCTGCAGGGTAGTAATATCATGAAATACGCTTAACGTACCAGTAATATCTTTTTCTGTGGCGGTGATAGGGGCTAAGAATACCTGAAATACTCGCTTGCTACCATGAATATTGGTTTTAAGTTGAATTAGATTATTTTTCCCGTCCAGAATGGTTTGCTGTAGAGCACGGTCTAACTGGCTATTACCGAGGATATGAATGTTATGTTGATTGAGCATGGAATCTTTTATATCGAAGAGTTCACGGGCCATTTTGTTAGCAGTTTTCATTCTGCCATAACGGTCAAGCAAGATGACGGCATTATCCATATGCTCCAGTATTAAGGTTAATTTTTGTGTTTCTGCAATGGATTCATTGATTTTATCATCCAGATTAGAAGCTAGGTTATTTAGTGTATGGGCTAGGAGTTGTAGTTCATCTCCAGTACGGATGTGTAAGCGGCGGGCTAGATTGCCATCACCGATTTCACGGGCGGCTGTCGTTATTTCCTGTAAGGGTTCCGTATATTTTTGGGCTAAACGAATACTGAAAGCAATTGCTAATAGGGCGGTCAAAAAAATAGTAGTAAGCAGGGTGGATTTAATGCTATTAAATCCAGCATCTACTGCTGCCAAGGTACTGGCGATTCGGACAATCCCTAATACTTCATGTTCTCGCTGAATTGGAATGGCTACATAGAGCATATTTTGTTTGATTGTAGTGCTATAGCGGATGGATTTACCTATGCCATCACTGAGAGAGGATGCAACTTCGGGGCGGGTAAGGTGGTTTTCCATAAGTGCTGGTGGTTCCCAGGAATCAGCAATGACCGTGCCATTGCGATCAATGACAGTTGTGCGCAAGTCGTTTTCGGTAGCCAACTCTTTCAGATGCTGATCAATGCTAGCTTTTTTAGTTGGATTTTTCATATAATCTTCTAAAAAACGTTCGGTAACCTGAGCATGGGTAAGTAAACTATTCGTCAATATTTCTATATTATGCCGGTAAAAAAACCATAAAAGATAGCTACTTAACAATGACATAGTGATCAAAATCAACACAAGGTAGGTTGCAATAAGTCTAGAGCGGATACCCCATTTCAACATAATGACCTCCTTAAAAGCCCTATAGGAAGAGCATACAATAAAATAAGCAAATCTGCTACAAAATTAACAGAAACATAATCAACGCTTAACAAATAAATACAAGCATTATTTTACAATAGAAATATAGTAAAAAAATACAGGGGGTCTTGAGATGAAGTTGTTTTACAGGATAAAGGTTTTGGCGGCAGTCATGGCACTGGTAGTTGGTGTTGGTTTGATATCTGGTTGTGGTGGTAAAAAAGACGAAGCTAATGGGACTGATATTCAAGGAACCGTGACAGCATCAGGTTCCACGGCGCTACTGCCCCTATTGAAACCAGCTCAGGAAGAATTTCAAAAAAAATATGAGAAAGCTACGGTCAATGTTGCAGGGGGTGGATCCTTTACTGGTTTGAATCAAGTGGCAGCTGGTTCGGTAAATATCGGTAACTCAGATGTTGCAGCTACTGATGAATATAAAGACAAAGGTCTTGTTGATCATCAAGTAGCAGTTGCTCCGTTTGTATTCATTGCAAATTCGGACGTAGGTGTTGACAATTTAACAGGGCAGCAATATAAGGACATTATGACTGGCACAGTTAACAACTGGAAAGAAGTTGGTGGCAAGGATGAAAAAATAACCTTAATTCACCGTGCTAAATCATCTGGTTCACGTGCGACAATTGCTGAACTGGTACTACAAGGCGGCTCATTTACGGATAATGCTGTTATTCAAGATTCTAACGGCGCAGTTCGTTCAGCCATTGCGAGTACACCTGGTTCAATTGGTTATGTTGATGCTGCATATGTTGATAGTACTGTAAAAGCTCTTGCTTATAATGGAGTACAATATTCAATGGATGCTGTAACAAGTGGTAAATATCCTATATATGCCCATGAGCATATGTTCACCAAAGGTGAAGCAACTGGTGCAGTGAAAGCCTTCCTCGATTATGTAATGAGTAAAGATTTCCAAGAAAATTACGTTGAGAAAAATGGCTTTGTACCTGTGACAAAAATGAAAAAATAATGCATAAAAAAAATAATGGTTAGGTAGCCGGGAGTGCGGTGAGGGGACGTTAAATAAGATGATTATTTAACGTCCTCTTTATTTATGAAACCAACGTAAAATCGGTATATTTTGGGGCATTTAACAAGCTACTTTGCAGGAATAAGATTAATGGGCTAGAATATATAGCATTGTGGATAAAATGCACTGGCATATAAAATAAAAGGAAAAACCAGCACAATGTGTTAGAAAATTTATTTTAACGATGGTGAACGATAATGGGAGTAAAAAACATGATAGTGGCAGGTATTGATGCTGGTTCAACAACGATTAAGGTGACGTTGTATGATGGTACACGAATGGAAAGTTGGTTAGGACTGGCTGGATGGAATCCACAGGCAGGAGCAACTACCTTATTACAACAAGGGGTAGAGAGCTGGGAAACTTCTGTTCTAGAGCTAGCGTATATGATTGGGACGGGGTATGGACGCGTGAATCTACCTTTTGTCACAAAAAGCATGACGGAAATTACTTGTCATGGAAAAGGTGCGAATTTTCTGTATCCAGGGGTACGGACGGTAATTGATGTTGGCGGTCAGGATGCCAAAGCCATTCGAGTGTTAGAGAATGGCAAGGTTTCTGATTTTATTATGAATGATAAATGCGCTGCAGGTACAGGGCGCTTTATACAGGTTATAGCCAATGCGCTGGGCCTAGATGTAGCGAGCGTTGCGCAACTGGCGTTATCACCAGGGGAAACAGTTTGTACCATTAGTTCTATGTGCACGGTTTTTGCTGAGTCAGAGGTCATTGGCCTGCTAAATCAAGGGTATTCACGGCAGGCTATTATGGCAGGAATATACCAGTCCATCGCCAGCCGTCTTGCAACGATGGCAGCGAAGGTTGGCTTGGAATCGCCGATTATTTTTACAGGTGGAGTATCGCAAAATACCACATTATGTAGAGAGTTGGAAAATAAATTTAAAATGCCAGTCATTGTTCCGGGGCAAGCAGTTTTTGCTGGTTCCATTGGAGCGGCACTATATGCTTGGGATGAAGTAAGGCATCAAAATGGAGGAGATTAATCAATGGCAGATCCAGTAACATTACTTAAACAGGCTAAAGAAGCCGGAAAGAAAGTGGTAGGGTTTTATTGTGTTTTTGCTCCACAAGAATTAATTTTAGCAGCGGATGCTTTGGGTTTTTCCTTATGTGCAACCAAAGAGGAGCCAATTGCCGATGGTGAAAAAAGTTTACCGCGAAATTTTTGTCCGTTGATCAAATCATCCTATGGTTTTGCTGTAACCGATAAATGCCCATACTTTTTATATTCGGATTTAATTGTTGGGGAAACTACTTGTGATGGCAAGAAAAAAATGTTTGAATTGATGGCTGATTTTAAACCGGTGCATGTGATGAAATTGCCACATAGCTATCTTGATGAGAACGATAAGGGTTATTGGCTATCAGAAGTTGAAAAGCTAAAAACTGTGCTGGAAACAACCTTAGATGCCAAAATTACGGATGAAGGTCTTGTACAAGCCATTCGTGTTCTGAATGAAGAACGCTTACTCATGCAAGAGTTGGCAGGGCTGATGAAAGCTGATCCAGTACCTGTATCTGGACAAGATTTATTAAAATTGATGTGGGGCAGAAATTTTGTTTTTGATCGTGTCCAGTTTGCTGAACAAATGAAAGAAATGATTAGCGACGTTAAAGAAACAGTTGCCAGTGGTACCGGCGCTTTTCCCAAAGGAGCAAAACGTGTCATTGTGACAGGTGTGCCAACTGGCGTAGGGGCGGAGAAAGTGATTCGGATCATTGAAGAATGTGGCGCAGCAGTTGTGTACATTGAAAACTGTGCAGGTATGAAGCAGTTCGTGACTCTGGTTGATGAAACCAAGCCGCCGATGGAAGCCATTGCTGAAAAGTATTTAAATACGCCATGTTCTTGCATGAGTCCTAACCCTAGACGGATGGAATACCTAGGACAGTTGGTGGAAGACTATCAAGCCGATGGGATTGTTGATATTGTATGGCAAGGGTGCCACACTTATAATGTAGAAAGCCGTATCTTAAAGGATTATTTACAAAAGCATAATAATACGCAATTTTTACATATTGAGACCGATTATTCCCAAGGGGATAGTGAGCAAATCAAAACTAGAGTGCAGGCCTTCTTGGAAATGATGAATTAAATGAAAATCCTAATCCCCCAGCTATGCTGGGGCGAACAGAGTAAGCGGAAGCGTTACTGCGAGTGAATTAAGAAACCTCCTATGTTAGTATGA
>Ga0224527_1000641_pt1 | contig 21859 bp, 22 predicted proteins | sample CBST0metaG_FD_179882 | JGI IMG/M metagenome (GOLD analysis project Ga0224527, IMG submission 179882) | Peat soil microbial communities from Stordalen Mire, Sweden - C.B.S.T0 | ecosystem: Environmental > Terrestrial > Soil > Wetlands > Peat | place: Sweden: Norrbotten County, Stordalen Mire... | reverse complement strand
CCAGTCCTGCGCTCAAAACCAAGTCCTGCATAAACAGAAACCGGCTCTCCATAAGAAAGAACGGTGCTCCGACACCGGAACACCGTTCTTTAACTTTATTCAAAGCCAGCGTTTCGTAACAGCCTGATCACTGGGGGCATTTTCCCGTCTGCAATGTCTGCTACGCAATCCAGTTAGACTGCTCCGTCAGCGGAGCGGTGCGGCTGCGTCTTCGTGAACTTCTACATCGGCTATCAGTTGGAGCGCGTTATTGGCTGTATCTTCAATGCGAGTATTGCTTTTGTGAAGCATGCGAATCGCTTTGAAGGCTTCATGGCACAACACAAAGCGGTTCTTGGTTTGTAACGCATCAAAAACGAGATCTGAACGCATAGTTGGACACCTTCCGTAGTACAAACTGTAAGTTGTATCGGTCTGCCAAACAGCGTCAGTCGCCGCTATCAAGCCCGAAGGAGGCGTTCTGTTACTTTCGAGGAAGGCCACAGGGAAAGCTGTTATCTTTCCACCTGCGAACCTCAGAAATGCGAAACCGGGCGTCGTCGGAGACCACGCCCGGTCCGTATAAAGGAAAGACGTCAAGCCCCGTTTGAGGGTACGGCGGCTATGCTGAACATTTGCGAGATGTCATCTTGTGTCGTCGCTACGATACCCTCCTTCACCCGCGTCTGGGTCTATAAAAAAGTCCTCGTTGCCTCAGCGGAAGCCCTCACCGTGTTGGCGCGAGTCATGCTCTAGTTCCATTAGACGCTGTTCTGCGTGCTTGGCAAGAAGGAAATGCCCTTAGATAGGGATGCATCTGTCCTCGGAGCGCCAAGGCGTCGCCGAATTCCAGATAAGCGCTAATTGAGAGAACGACAGCTTCGCTGGTGGGAGATGGTCTACTCAGTGCGCAATGTTTCTTCGGATTGTTCACAGCTCTGGCCACAGGCTCCCACGGGAGTTGAAGCTGTTATCTTTGTGAGAGGTGACAAGTGGACGCTAGGCTACTGAACCGGCGGTTCGTCGGGCTGTCGTGGGTTGAGTGCCTTGTGTTGTTCCTATTTGCAACGATTGCCGCCGTGACTGTGTGGTTTCATGAGCCTTGGGCCGATGAGGCTCAGGCTTGGCTGATCGCGCGCGATCTTGGCATTCGCGGAATCCTCCATCAGATGGGATACGAAGGCAGTCCTCCGCTCTGGCACCTTCTACTCTGGATACTGATTCGCCTGCATCTTCCCTACACGGCACTGGGAGCGGTGTCTGTTACCCTTGTGGCTGCGGGAATGTACATCTGGTTACGCTGGAGTCCGCTTCCTCTTGCGGTTCGCTTGCTGGTTCCATTCGCCTTTTATTACCAGTATCAGTACGCGGTCGTAGCGCGCAGTTATGCATTGTCAACCTTCCTGGCGTTTGCGGCTGTGGCGCTCTGGAGAGCGAAGCCCGTTCGCGTCATTCCCTTTGGGCTAGTTGTGGCATTGCTGGCGCAGACCAACATGCACGGATTCATGATCGCTGGAGGAATTGCATGCGCATTTTCCTGGCAATGCTTTAGGCAATTTCTTAAACAGCGTCCTTCGCGGACCCAAGTCTTTCAAATCAGCGTTGCCGCTGCGCTCGTGCTGACATCCGCGGCGGTTGCCAGATCTCTGGCGGCTCCGTTTCCAGACTGTAGCTTCAAAGCTGCGGTCCAACTTCAAAAGGAATCCACGTCGGGAAGCATCGCTAGCATGTTGAGTGGTCTTCGCAATTTGGGTACATCGCTCAGCCTGAATATGACTTGGGGACTATGCCTGCTGCTCATCTTTACGATTTGGGCGATTGCCGCAAAGAGACACGCTTTTGTACTCCCATCGATTGCGACCTTGATATTGGCATACCAGATCGGTATCGGAAAATTTACTTTCTTCGGAATCGGTGGCAGTGTGGTTCTACTGATTCTAGTGCTCTCGTGGTTTTTCGCGGTAAAGCAGCTGGCTTGTGCTCTTCCATTCATTTTTACCGTGCTTGCCATGGGAATGGTTTGGTCCCGGCCATGGCATTACGGAATGGCTCTCACTGCATTTCTGGTTTCAGTCTGGGGAGCGTGGCCGGAGGGAAATCCTCCTGAATTTGAATCTCCGACACGAATTCTGGCCGTGCTACTTGCTGTGTTGCTGGTTTTCCAGTTGCCACTGACAGCAAAAACAGTGCTCGATGAAATACAAGAACAATATTCTGCCTCAAAGAGCACCGCTGAGTTTCTTCGTCCCTATGTGGGTCGCAGACCTATCTACTGCGTGAGTTTCTATGGAACAGGCGTGCAGCCCTATTTCGAAAAGAATCTCTTTGTCGACTGGCCTACTGCATTCTGGACCTGGTCAACCCCGAGAGCTGCTGAATCGAATCGGATACTCTACGAGACCCCTCTGAATAATGCCATTATCGTTGTTCCTACCGGAGGCAAGGCTGCCGCCAAACTTGCAACGTCTGAGTTTGCAAGAGTGCGCCTCGGGAAAAAGCACTTCCTAAGAAGACATGAATTCTGCGGAGCGCAATTTTGGTTGGGAAAAGTATCCGAGTACGAATGTTATGAGATTTACGAGAGACAGCTTAAGTAGCAAGGCACAGCATACAAAAAGAAAGGCAGCTCGAAAGCTGCCTTCCCAAAAGCTTTGTGCGCAGGACCATCTTACAGAATGGTCACGTTCTCTGCTTGGAAGCCCTTCGGTCCCTTGACAACGCTAAACTGCACAGCCTGACCCTCCGGAAGGGTCTTGAAGCCACTCGCCTGAATTGCGGAGAAATGCACGAAAACATCTTCGCCGGTCTGACGTGTGATGAAGCCGAATCCCTTTGCGTCGTTAAACCACTTTACTGTTCCTTGTTCCATGATGATGCGTGTTCCTTTGTATTGAAATGGCTGAATGAGTCGGAGGGATATTGTGTGCAGATACGTGTTCCGAAGGCGCTTGGTTATTCGCTCTCAGGACGCTTCTACGGCCGCGTCCTTCCAAATCAGATGCTAAAAGAGCGTAGCACCCTTTTCCATGCATGTATACGTCAAACCGCAAAAAACTCAAACAATCCATTGAACCTGCTTACTCGCAGCCCGTATCATGCGCTTAGATTTCGTAGTCTTCCGGTACATCCTCGTTCCGGAAGAACTCACGGTAGATACTCTTGCGAAGTTCTGTGAGTTGATATCCGGTCCTATCCCTGGGCCGCGGTAATTCAACATAGATAATACGTTTGATCGTCCCCGGTCTCGGAGACATGATGACGATTCGGTCTGCCAAGTAGATCGCTTCGTCGATATCGTGAGTCACCAGAACCATTGTCGTGCGCTGGTTCTCCCATATTCTCAGCAATTCCTGTTGCATCCGTATACGCGTCAACGCGTCAAGGGATCCGAACGGTTCATCCAGCAAAAGAAGTTGAGGATGACTGACCAGTGCGCGGGCAATCGCCACTCTCTGCGCCATGCCGCCTGAGAGTTGGTGAGGGTAGCTGCGTTCGAATCCACGAAGCCCCACGAGATCAATGTACTGCCGCGTGCGTGCGATTCGCTCCGAGACGGGAAGTCCACTAATCCCAAACTCCACGTTCTCCTCAACTGTCAGCCATGGAAGGAGACGATGCTCCTGAAAAACGAGGCCACGATCCAGTCCTGGCCCTATCACGCGCTTCTCTCCCAACAGAACGGTTCCACTATAGTCGCGTTCGAGGCCGGCAATGATCCGAAGCAGTGTTGTCTTCCCGCAGCCGCTGCCACCAACTATGCAGGTGAATTCTCCAGGCAAAATGTCGAGAGTGATATCCTGCAGGACCTTCAACTGGCCGCCGTTGGACCCGAAATCTTTACTGACACCTTGCAACCGTAGCGAACTGTTCTTTACATCCAGGCTGCCCACACTACTCTCCTCGCCAAAGGCCTTGTCCAGTCTCATTGAGTTTTGTAACGCAATAGTCTGCGCCCAGCCATTTCAAGGATCAGGTCCGTTCCCTTACCAAGAAATGCAAAGAGAATCACGCTGGCAAGAATGATCGATGCGCGTCCAGTCATCTGACCATCAATCATCAGAAACCCAAGGCCCCGACTCGCCCCCATAATTTCCGCTGCAACGACAAACATCCAGGCCAATCCCAACCCACTACGAAGCCCTACAATGTATTCGGGTAATGCCGCGGGCAGAATGATTCGCCAGATCATCTGAAAACCACTGAGCCGGTAAATCTTTCCGACCTCGATCAACTTTGGGTCAACGTGGCTCATTCCGCTCGAAAGGTTCAGATACACAGGGAAGAAAGCTCCCAGAGCGATTAGTGCGATCTTGGATGTTTCCTGAATTCCCAGCCAGAGCAGAAAGAGCGGAACCCACGCCATCGAAGGAATGTTCCGTAGTGATTGCAGCAGCGGGTCGAGCAACTTACGGGCGAGCGATACATATCCGGTAAGTCCTCCCAGCAGAGTGCCTGCCGCCGCGCCTAGAAGGAAGCCCACCGTGATTCGAAATAGGGTGATACCGGCATGACGCCAGAGTTCCCCCGTTCGAACCAACTCGAGAATCGTCGCTCCTATAACGGACGGGGCCGGGAGAGTGTTTGGTTCGAAGTACCCCAAACGTGACAACAACTCCCAGAGAACGATCCCGCACACAGGAACAATCCATCCAAGTAGCCGACTCGGAACTGACCATCTTCCCTTCCCTTCCGATGGCGCAGCCTTCTCCTGCAACGCCGCCAAACGGGCTATTCCCGTGTTCTGTTGTGCCGTCCCCATGAATGCCTACTTCCGTGCCAGTGCTTCGTTCACATACTGCGGATCGATCAGGTTATTGACTGTTGTTGCGACGTCGGTGTTCGTACTGATAACGCCGCTTTGCTTGAGCACATTACCGCTCGCGGCAATTACCTTTTTGTGCTCGTCAGTAAGAGCGGAATTGCTTAGATCAGTTCTGTCCAGTACCTTCGCTGCGATCGCATCGTTGACCTTTGCTGTCCGTGCATAGAGTGCGCGGAACTCCGTGGGATTTTGAAGCGCCCATAGGCGGGCTTTCTCGTAAGCGGCCAATACCCTCTCCACATACTCAGGATGCTGCTTTGCAAACTCTTCACGGACGTTGAGCACTCCATAGCTATTCAGCGACACGTCCCGATGAAAGAGTCTCGATCCCTTCTCCACTTCCGTTTGTGCCATCAGCGGATCGAGCCCAGCCCACGCATCCACGTCGCCTCGCTCGAGAGCATTTCTGCCATCGGAATGCTGCAGAGGAACCAGTTCGACATCCTTCTCTGTAAGCCCCACTTGGTAGAGTGACCGCAGCAGAAAGACGTGAGGATCTGTGCCCCTGGTCACTGCGACTCTCTTACCCTTCAGGTCTTCTACCTTGGTGATTGGACTATCCTTGCGCACGACCAATGCTGTCCACTCCGGACGCGAATACACATAGACAGTCTTAATAGGATTTCCATTGGACTTACCGATGAAAGCAGCCGCTCCGGCCGTTGAGCCAAAATCAACGCTCTTGCTGTTCAGTAACTCCAGCGACTTGTTACTTCCTTGACTCAGCGTCCACTCGACGGACACTCCATCCTTAGTGAGATCGTCCTCAAGAAAATGTTTTTCCTTGAGCACAAGGCTCACCGGGTTGTAATAGGCGTAATCCAATTTGACGACCTGCGGCTTGCCCACGGAGGACTTTTTGCAAGCCGATAGCGGAACCAATATTCCAGCGACCGCGACTGCGGCAAAAATAGCGCGATACCTAAGTTTCATTGCGTTCTCTCTTTGAGTGGGGACTTGGCGAAGCCCTAATTTTTGCTACCGTCAGATCACGATCTTCGATCACCATCCGAGCCATGTGCACGCAGATGAACAAGATGCTTGTAGTCCGGATGCGTTGGATCTTTTGCAATTGCTTCGCGCTCCTTCAGGTAGAGGCGAATACTCTTGCTGCCATATAGCTTGCGGTCTTCTCCAACCGCACACACCTTGGAACACACTCCGCAGGGCCAGCGATTCTCCGCTTGCAACACCTGATGAAATTGCGTGCATTTCACAGCATCGAGTTCTGCAATCCGAGAGTCCGGCCTCGGACTCAGCGCCTGCGACGGGCAGAGCTTCCCGCACACCTTACAGCCGCTGCAGAGGTCTTTCTCAATCATCGGATCACCAGCCATGCGAACCGATGTCAGTACCGACACATATCGCACTCGTGGCCCGTATTTTGGATTCAGCAGATTGTGGCTATAACCGATGGTGCCGAGACCTGCATACTTTCCCGCGTACACTTGACTGAAACAGGCGGGCATCTTCTTCAGCAGAATCTCTAAGCTGCCGTATCCATCGCGCGGCATAAAGATAGAAGCATGACCGAGATTGTTCAGATACACGGCGAGCCGATACGCCATCTGGTCCAGCAGTACGTTTGTTGTGTCATACAAAACGGTGTGATTGATCGATGGCGTGCTCTCGACCAGCGGCAACAGCATGGGCACTCCCATCACAATTACTGTTTCCGTCTTCCTCCAAATTGCGTCGGGCCAATACTCGGGTTGTAGCTCATTGTGTTCACGCCAGCGGGAGACGGGAGCAAAACCGATTAGGTCTGCACCGAGCTTTCTCGCCTCACGCACAATCTTTCTCTTCAAACCCGGTTCATCCATTCGCGTAACAACCTCTACTCTCACCTTCGAGACGCGTTCCAAAATAAAAGAAAAACCCACCTGCCTCGTAAGTTCCGGCGGGTGGGTCGATGTATCGAATCTTGGTTTAGTGCTATACCATGATTTCCCTCGCGCCAGATGCGTTCATGCCGCAACACATGCAGCACATCATTCGACAAGCCTGGCAACAAATAGTCATGGTTGACCGTTTATATCCGAATGCCCCCATGCCCGTCAATGGTGATAACACCCTAGCAGAGACATTTCAGAGCGGCACGAAGCTCCTCCTATCGGCAGTTTTTATAACACCCCCCTTGCGCTCGCGTGAAAGTTCAGATACAGTCTCTCTCATGAGCTTTGAAATGCAAATGATCGCCTGTTGTACAAGCATGTGTTGCTGCTGCGCACGCGTTCGTTCTGGCATTCGGGCTTAATCGACTAAGTAGACTTTGTCGAAACCCACTGCCAGACGGCAGTGGGTTTTGCTTTTTAGATCACATTAACATGAGCACGGGTGGCGAAGTGGCTAACGCGGCGGCCTGCAAAGCCGTTATACATGGGTTCAAATCCCATTCCGTGCTCCAAACTCTTCTTTCTTCAGGGACATTCTTGCGAGGCTTTGATTTGAAAACAAGTGCAGCGCTCCACAATCACAGCGTTACTCCTATTAGCGCAAGCCTCGGTATTTATATGGCAATGTGTCCTTTCATCCAAACAGTGGGTGAGACTGTCGGAACGTAGCATTCAATAACGACGAAGTTTCTCATGAGGCCCACGAATTCATCGTGGGCCTTCTTCTTTTGGCAGTCGAAGTGGGAGCATCCTTATGCCGAACTCTTCACCCTCCAACATCGAAAAAAAGCTGACCCATATCTATGTGCGCGAAGCCCAGACGGGATACCTCCGTCCCTGCTGGGCTGCTGGCAGAAAGCTCTATTGCGGCGTGTGCATGAAAGGCATACTTGCGCCTGAGATCGGGCAGGTCTGTTCAATCTGCTTCAGCAAAATCGAGCACGTTCTAAAGATCACACAGTAAGCTTCCGCATAACTCGAAGACAATACGCGTGAGCTGATTCGATGCAGCCGCCACTCTTACCTCAGCGTCCACGACAACACTGTTATCACTGTGAGCGGCAATTCGCCAGTTCGCTGACAACGAGGTAAACACTTCCAAGATCCTGAGGAACCACCCTAAATCTGACAGGAAAATGACAAAAAGAGAGTGCAACAGCCTTGACCCTAATAGCGGACTCGATTACTCTCGTCTAACTGCGACCAATTTGGTCGCATATCAAACACGAACTATCCTGCTCGACATTAACTCTCTTCTTTTCGGAGGTTTAACGTGTTGTATGCACCTGCACCCCTGCGCGTCTGGTTTCCGCACTGGTTCTCAGTAAAACTTTCACTCTTCGCTTTTGCCATGTGTCTCCTACCGGCGTGGACCCCAGTTTCAGCACAGGAGCCACCTTACTTCGTCACCTACTCCTCAGTTTTGGAAGAACCTGGAAACCTTGAGATAGAAAATCAAAACATAATTGCTGCACCAAGAAACGCAAACAGCTTCTTTGCTCCAACTCTGGAACTTGAATACGGAGTAACGGCCTGGTGGACTGCCGAAGCCTACTTGCAAGGACAATCCACTAAGAACGATTCAACAGTATTAACCGGCTACCGATTCGAAAGCCGATTCCGTCCACTTCCACGGGAGTACTGGATCAACCCAGTGATTTATGTGGAGTACGAAAACGTGAACGGGGCAGACAAGAGTTTTCTCGAAGTCACTGGACACTCGACCATCACCACGCTGCAGGTCGCGAATACTGAACTGCGGAAAGAAATTGAGCGATCCATCGAAGGCAAACTCATCCTTTCAAGCAACGTAAAGGGCTGGAACATTTCAGAAAACATGATTGCGGAGAAAGCTGTGAACGAAAGCGAACCATGGGAGTTCGGTTACGCGGTTGCAGCATCCCGTCCTCTCGCGCTGAGTGGTCGGGGCAAATCGTGCGTATTCTGCCCGCAGAATGTTTCTGCCGGTGCAGAGTTATTCGGCGGATTGGGTACACGTTACTCCTTCGGACTTAAGCAGACCGCACAATATGCCGGACCAACCATTGCGCTCAATGCTGCGCATGGTGTGACGCTCAAGTTTTCTCCAGAGTTTGGATTAAACAACAATGCCGCTGGAGTCTTGTGGCGATTTGGCATGTCCTATGAGATCCAGCAGTTTCGGGACTATTTCCGGAGGAGCAAATGAACCGTAAGACTGTTCTCTTTGCAGTGTTAGTCGCCACGTCCATTACGTGCCTTGGCGCAGATGGGTCGTGGCTGAAAAGGGTGCCACAGGCGGATCGTAAGCGCGTGAACGCCTATGCAGGAAATCCAGACGCTGTGGCCGCGGGTGCAAATCTGTTTCGCGAAAATTGTGCGAAGTGTCATGGAGAAGAAGCCGAAGGAAAAGGTAAACGTCCGAGCCTAAAGAGCGAGCGTATTAAACATGCAACAGACGGCGAGATTGCATGGCTGCTCAAGAATGGGAATTCGTTCAAAGGAATGCCGATATGGGGTGGGCTACCTGAGCAGGAGCGGTGGCAGATTGTTGCCTATATTCGCAGCATCAACACGACAGAATCGGCGGTCCATCCATGAAGATGATTCGCGTGAAGTTAGCGGCATTAGCAATATTAGCCTTTGGATTCGCCACGGCTCTTGCAATGCAGAGTTGCGGATCGGGACAGGCACCGAATGCGCCGACGGAATCCGATGCCACACCTCCAGCAGACTCGATTGGAGAAGCGCTCTTTCTCGACACTCGTTTCTCCGAATTCTTCGCCGCCAACATGACAGGCGTGAACGCCCCATTAGCAACTGGAGATCCTGTCGTAACGCAGGTTCAGACACCCAACGGACCTCTGCCTGGACCATTCGCCGGACAATCCATTAATTGCCGGTCATGCCATTTTGTAATTGAATTTCAGGGAGTAACTGGCGGAGGAAACCGTACCTATTCGGACTTCACCACTCACAGTCCAATGCCGCGCACGCAGCCCAACGGATTCGACCATACGCCACGCAATTCCATGCAGATGGTGGACTCATTCACCACTCGATCGGGACCACTGTTCCTCCACTTCGACGGAGAGTTTGCCTCAGGAGAGGACCTGGTTGTAGGAACCGTGACAGGGCGCAATTTCGGATGGCTTCCCACGCAATACAGCCAAGCAATTGCCCATATCGCAAAGATCGTTAGAGAAGACGATGGTAGCGGTCAACTCGCAGCAGACCGACTCGATGGATTGAGCTACGCCGTGATCTTCAAGGGAACGGATTCGAGAATCACCAGTGACTTACGACTCCCTACGTCGCAAAGGATTGACGTCTCGACTGCAACCGATGCGCAGATCGTGAACGAAATTGCTCTCTGTATCGCCACTTACATGCAAGACCTGCTCTTCCAGAGGGACACGTATGGACGTTACATTGGCTCGCCCTATGACAATTTCCTGCGAGTGAATCAGTTGCCTCAACAACCGTTAGCGGGTGAGGCGACGACAGCATACAACCAGCGCCTCTATAAGCAGGTGCTGGCGCTTACCAATCCTATTTTCATTACGCCCAGCAATGGCACATTCAAATATCACTCACAGCCATATCAGTTTGGTGCGCTGGAATTGCAAGGGCTGAAGATATTCCTGGCCTCTGCGAGTGCAGGAGCGGTAAATGCGCATGCTGGAAATTGCGCGGCATGCCATCAGGCTCCGGACTTTTCGGATTTTGTATTTCACAACAACGGTGTCTCCCAAGTTGAATACGACGCGGCCCACGGACAGGGCGCGTTTATGAAACTCTCCATTCCGACCAACGCGCAACGAATGGCCAACTTCGACGCGTATATGCCGGTTTCACCGAATCATCCAAATGCAACCGAATCGTTCCGGCATCAAGCGGATGCAAACAACGCCTTGTACGCAGACCTTGGAATGTGGAACGTCTACTTGAATCCAGACATACCGAATCCGCAAGGTAACCTATCAGGCTTCGTTTGCGCTACCGGTAAGGACTGCACAGTGGATTCCGGCCTAGCATCGACCATTGCGCAGTTTAAAACACCAGTGTTGCGAGATCTTGAAGACTCCGCACCCTACTTCCATAATGGTAGCGCGCCGACCTTCAACGATGTGGTGAACCATTACATTCAAGTATCACAACTCATGCATTCCGGCGGAATGCGAAACGCGCCTGCCGAATTTACGAACATGTCTTTGAGTCAAGAAGATGTAGCGGCGCTTGTGGCGTTTCTGCAATCGTTGACCGAAGACTACGACGATACCTAGAGAGGTGAATAAGTTGGGGCGGAAGTTTCCCTTTCAGCATTCCCGAATTCAGGGATGCTTTCGCCCCTTCTCATGACATCCCACGCAAAGCACGTTGCTGATAAGAAGATGCGGCACTCAAATCGGGTGCCGCATACTTCAATATAGTGTTTAGGCCGCCTTGGTGCGTCTTATCTCGAACGCAGCAACACCCGCTTCGGCAACCGATACGTCCTCTGCTTCTGAACCAGAGCTGACCCCAATCGCACCCACGATCTTGCCTTCTTGCTTCAGGGGAATGCCTCCGGCAAAAATCATGATCTTTCCAATATTGGACACGTGAATTCCATAGAACTGGCGCCCTGGCTGCGAATTCTCGCCGAGTTCTTTTGTGGTGCAGTTAAAGGCTCTCGCCGTGTATGCCTTGTGGAGTGAGATGTCTAGCGACCCGAGGCATCCTCCATCCATGCGGACGTGTTGTACAAGATTCCCTCCTTCGTCGACTACGGCGATACACATGGGAACCTTGATCTCTTCTGCTTTCTTGATAGCGGCTGCGATAACTCGATTTGCATCTTCCAGGGTAACCATAATGAACCTTCCTCGATTTGATTTTCACGCAGTAACGATTTGAGGCGAACAACTGTTATTGCGAACCATAGAATTTCTTCCTCTTGTTCTCGTGTCGGCATGGTTTTCGACACGCAAAAAGCCGCCCTCAGAAAATTGCATTTGCAATTTGGAGGGCGGCTTTTTCTGAAGAGATTCTATGCCGCAACGCGGATTATATACGGAACGTCAACGATCGAGCATACGATTTTAAGTAAATGTCATAGGCGGATATCGGAAGTAATTTCCCTCACTTGGAGCTCTGCACTTTTCGTTTGTACTCTGCCATCCATCTCCACTAGTACAGGTTGAAAAAGAAGATTCGTGCAGATAAGAAATATCTGTTGCTGAAGACGGAAGTTATGTGTACAGTACCTGCTGCGGCATAGAAAACTTTAGAAAGCCGCCCTCCGGGATTGCTGTCTGCAATTTCTGAGGGCGGCTTTTTCTATGTTGGCGAGGCGACTTTAGCTGGTGCAAATGGCATCACAAGCGGGCGAATTGGGTGCCATTACGACCTATTCAGAAACTTTATAGGTCAATCCAAGACGAGGCAAAACAGGTCATGCCGAACACAGTGATAAATCAATCCGAAGTTGAGAATGCCGTAAAGACAATGGCTCTCGTGGCGATCGAAAACGAGAAGTACTTTGGCGACTTAGACGGGGAAATGGGGGATGCTGATTTCGGACATTCCCTGGCAAGCGGATTCCGTGCGATCCAAACCGAGTTCGACAAAATCGATCATTCAGATATAGGAACCTTTCTTCTGAAGTGCGGGATGATCTTCGCGGCAAATGTGGGTGGCTGCTCCGGCCCACTCTGGGGAACGGCGTTCATGCGAGCAGGCGCGATCGCCAAAGGAAAGACCACACTGACTCTCTCTGACATTGTGGCTATGGGAAGAAGTGCTGTTCAAGGCATGATGGCACGAGGTTCGGCGAGCCAAGGCGATAAGACTCTATTGGATGCAATCATTCCTGCCATCGACAAGATCGAAGAGTCAGCAAACGACGCTCCGAACGATGTCTTTGCAGCGTTGCAAGCCGCTTCTGACGCGGCGACCTCCTCCGTTGAAGGCACTCGAAACTGGGTTGCCAAACGCGGACGGGCATCGTATGCCGGTGACCGAACTATCGGAACTCTTGATCCAGGTATCGTTGCCGTGGCAACCATGGGACAAGCCATCGTGAAGGCGATGGAATCCTCAAAGAGACTCGAACCCGCAAGGGCGTGAGCCAAGATCGATAAGTTCACAACAAAGAGTATTCATGAAGGGAGTACGTATGGCGGTCCAGGAAAGAATCACACACGTAAATAAATTCGTGAACGATCCTTCACAGTTCGTACCAGAAATGCTCGAAGGAATTTACCTTGCGAATCCGGATAAGCTGAAGTATCTCGCAAAGTACAACTGCATTTACCGCGCTGATCGCCCGAATGATGACTTTGTGTCGATCATTCAGGGATCGGGTAGCGGCCATGAGCCAGCACACGTCATGGTGGTCGGTCCCGGCATGCTCGATGCCGCTTGTCCGGGCAATGTCTTCGCCGCTCCCCCCGCCGAATTCCCATTCGAAGTTACAAAGCTCATGAATTCGAAAAAGGGAGTCCTGCACATTGTCAACAACTACTCCGGCGATCGCATGGTCTGGGACATGGCGCGCGAAATGGCCGAAGCCGAAGGCATGAAGATCGGCGTTGTCCTGATGGACGATGACGTTGCCGTAGTGAACAGTGCTTATACGGTTGGCCGTCGTGGTGTGGCGGGAAACTTCTTCTCCATTAAGTGCTGCGGCGCAGCCAATGCGGAAGGCGCGTCTCTTGAGAAACTAGTTGAAATAGGCAAGAAGGTGAACAGCCAGGTTCGCACCATGGGCGTCGCAATTTCGGGGTGCAGACCTCCAGGCAAAGACACTCCTATTTTCAGCTGTGCTCCCGGCGAGATGGAATTTGGAGTTGGTATCCATGGCGAAAAGGGGCGCCGCCGCTCTGAGCTTCCCAAGGCCGACGCCGTCGTAGATGAGTTATTCGAAGCCGTCGCCGGTGATCTCCCCTTTGAGAAGGGTGACAACGTGGGACTGATGATCAATGGGTTGGGTGGAACTCCTCCCAGCGAACTCTTCCTGCTTTATCGACGCGCAGCAATCCGTGCGAAAGATCGCGGCCTGAGCGTCGTCCACAACTATGTTGGAAATTACTGCACCTCGCTGGAGATGGCGGGCTTCTCGCTTACCTTGATCCGGCTGGATGCTGAGCTCAAGCATTTGATTGAAGCGCCTGCCGATATTCCTTGGCGCGTTTTCTAATCTTCACCAGTTGCATCTGTCTGAACAGGCCTTCTGTATCTGTGCTGCGGAAGGCCTGCTTTAAAGGAGTGGAAATCATGTCAGTCGTACCCATGACACAAATTCTTGGCGCGGCCTTTGAAAATCGGTATGGAGTGGGAGCGTTCAACATTGTCAACGATCTCTCTATGTCCGCCGTTCTGGACGCCGCAGCTCAAACCGACTCGCCTGTGATCATTCAGGTGTCGGTGAAGACGGTAAAATTGTTCGGCGCTAAATTGATCCAGCTCATGTTCGAGGACATGGCATCGAGGGTGTCAATCCCCACAACGCTTCACCTCGATCACTGTCCTGACGTGAAAGTGATTAAGACTTGCCTGGATGCCGGCTGGAACTCCGTCCTCTTCGACGCTTCGAATCTCAACTATGAAGATAACCTGCGGCAAACGAAGGAAGTAGTAGCAATGGCGAGCAAGTGCGGGGCCGCAGTCGAAGGAGAGCTCGAGGCCGTCCGAGGCGTGGAGGATGGCATTGGTAGCGACAACGAAGGCGAACTCGTGCCGCTCGACAAGTGTGTGGAGTTTCTGGAACAAACGGGAATTGATGCGTTTGCCCCAGCGATTGGCACTGCCCATGGTCTATACAAATCAGCTCCCAAAATCGATTTCGACCGGGTCAGAAGAATTGTCAGCGCGCATCCAACTCCCATTGTCCTTCATGGCGGTACGGGCTTGAGCAACGATGTTTTCAAACGCCTCATCGCCGAAGGATGCGCCAAGGTGAACATCTCAACCATGTTGAAGATTACTTACTGCGACGCATACCGCGACTATCTTGATGCGAAGCCTCAAGAGCACGATCCGCTTAAGGTAATGAACAACGTTCGCGAAAAGATTGTCACCATGGCCAAGGGTTTCATGGAAACCTTCGGCAGCGTAGGCAAAGCCGGCAGCGTACAGTTAACAGGACAGTCTCATGGATAGGGCACTTATCTTCGATTGCGATGGCGTACTGGCAGATACCGAGCTGTATGGGCATCTGCCTGCTTTCAACCAGATGTGGGAGAAGTTGAAAGTGCCATGGCAGTGGTCAAAGCAGCAGTACGGCGAGAAGTTGAAGATCGGCGGCGGCAAGGAGCGTATGGCCAGTCTCTTTGCCGACCCGGATTTTTGCGCCCGCGTAGCGGTACCGAAAAGCGAAGAAGAACGTAAGGCTCTGATCGCGACATGGCATAAGGAAAAGACTGCAATATACGAAGACATCATCAACTCAGGTAAGATTCCGGGACGCCCCGGAATTCGGCGCTTATCAGAGGAAGCCTGCAAGGCAAACTGGAAGTTAGCTGTAGCCTCCACATCCGCTCCGGCAGCTGTCCTTGCGGTGCTGAAGCATGTTGTAGGCGACGAGTTGGCGCAGAGGTTTCTAGTCCTGTCTGGGGACATTGTTCCAAGGAAGAAGCCAGCTCCGGATATCTACAACCTTGCCCTCGAACGGCTGCAGCTACCGGCTTCCCAATGTGTGGCAGTCGAAGACTCGCGCAACGGAATGCTGGCTGCCCACGCTGCTGGGATTCCTGTCCTTGTAACAATTAGTTCTTACACTGGCGAGGAGAATTTCGATGAGGCTGCGATCGTTCTAGACTCGCTTGGAGACCCGCAAGGCCCCAAAAGTAAACTACTAACAAGTCACGTACCAAGCAGAATTACCGAATACGTAAAATTGGACGACGTCGCCAGCCTAATTCAGTCTGAATACGCCTCCGCCGAGCTCCGACACTGACTTTGCTGGCCGATGACAGCTAATATCTAACGTAACGGAATAGCACAATTCGCGCAATCAGATCACCTCGACCTCGCCGCAAGGAGGAGCCAGAAGTTAAGCTGGCCCTCCGCGTCCTAACATCGGCAAACTCCGCACTTGTACAGCACTCGATTCCTGAGTAAAGTTACTGCGCATCTCTCTTGTATAGTGAAGCCTGACATGACCTTTCAATTGCAGACCAAACCTGCCGAGCGCGAAAGAGTTCCCCACTCTCGGCAGCTTGAACTTCAAGCCAACCGTGAGGGGCTTCGGAGTTGCCTGGAGCAGTCGCGCGTAATCCCGTCGATTCGGGTGGCTGAAAATTTGTCGGCAGCCTGCGCCTCTCCCGCAAAAATTGCCTTTCTGATGTTCGGTTCACCGCTGACAGTGGGTGCGCTGGCCAGACGCTTGACCGATGCTGGCAAGTTACCAATCGCCAACTTAGACCTCCTCTCAGGATTTGCCCGCGACACTTCTGCAATCGAATTCCTGGCACAAGCTGGCATGGCTGGCGTGATCTCAACTCATCAGGACGCGTTGCGCGCAGCTCGTTCCAGTGGCTTGTTGGCGTTCCAGAGGACTTTTGCTCTGGACTCTGTGGCAATGGCAAACAGCATTCGAACACTTGAGCACTTCGAGCCCGACGTAATCGAACTGCTTCCAGCAATTGCTGCTCCTCTCACGATTCCAATGCTGCACGCCGCACGGCCACAGTTGCCGGTCATTGGCTGCGGCCTTGTACGATCGCTTGCGCAAATTGACGATCTAGTACGACAAGGCGTCGCATGTGTCTCCGTCAGCGATCCTTCGCTCTGGGTTATCTAGAGGCCAGAGCGAAGGGATAATCTAGGCAAGAAGTGTCTCGTCCACTGGCTACGCTTGACCTTTCGCAGCGTTCAGAAACCGTCTTTGGTAAGAGATCACCTGATTGCAGGTCGTGAATTGCGCAAGATACTTAGGCTCGGCGGTCACCACTACTCGATCCAACACATCTTCGTATTCCCTATCCGCCAACAACTCGTCGATGTCCGGGAAATTGCTCTCGCCTTCCATGCTGCACAGGATTAGCCGGGTGTCCGGAAGGTTGACGTTCCGCAGTAACCTGAGGTTGTGCCGCACCGAATCCAATCCATCAGCCCCCTCTGGTGAACGGAATTTTCGATAACGCACAATGTGCTCTGCAATGCGTTTCACTTCCAACAGGTCCAGCGTAATTCCCTCCGGAGGAAGATAATCCTTCTCCACCAACATGGTGCGAATCTCCTCTAGAAATTTCGTTTCCCCGCTGACGGCATAGAGGTCTAATCCACGCTGCATCAGCTTCGACTGCATGACCCGATGGCGTATAAAACTGTTGATGAAATATGGCTTCGCTTGCAGTGCAAGAAGTGTTTGGTAAGGCTCGAACATCAGAGTAAAGTTCACGCGGAAGCCGTGTTCGTGAAGCAGAAGCGCCAGATGATGTCCGTGGAATGCGTCCTTTGTCTCAGCCTGATCGTAGCGCTTGCTGAACTTCTTATCTCCAGTTAGTAGTTGCCCCATGTTATCGGCATTCACTGGACCGGTGTGAGGAACCTTAATTACAACCCTGTACTCAGAGAGCAGCTCGCGGAAGTGATATACCTCATCCAGCAATTCCTGCTCAGACTTTTCAAACGGATTGTTCAACTCCACACTGATATCGCATCCCGGCCCAAGGACGTTACCTAGTTCCTCCATCACCTCATCACGGGTGCCAAAGCGATGGCCTACATTGGCCTTGGGATTGTTGATGAACAGATCGTAAATAATCCCAGGGTTGCAGGTCAGGTTGGCGATGATCTCTTTGATCGGCTCCACCTCGTATGGGTTCGCCGTATCCGCCGAAAAGAGCACCCTGGTCGGACGTTTAATTCCATTCCTGCCGTAAGAAATATCGCGCACCAAATCCACAAGCAGAACGCCTTCACTTTCTAGATGTAGCTCCATTCGAAAGCCCGCAGGAATCTCGTTCTTTTCAGGATGAAAGGTGTCGATAACCTTCCGGAAGTCACGAGTAACTCCGACGTGCCGCACTTGCTGCATCAACTGTTGCAAAGTATCGAATGGGATCTTTAGATGTTCGGCCCTCCGAAGATAGTCCTCGTCTTCTGAAATCAGTGCGATCCGTCCAGCGGTTGTAACTACCCCCGCGAGGCCAGACAGGGTGCAGATAATTTCGTGCGGTCTTCCTGCTCTTGGTTCTTTCGCCCTCGGCTCTGAAATTGCGCCGCGACCTATAAGCTCAAACCCTCCGCTCTTCTCTTCGTGGACGGCAACGGGTTCACTGCTCGGGGAAACGAGTTCAGGTGCGGCTAGTAATGTCTTAGACATAATCAACACTCCTTCATCGCTGGTTGGCGTGAGGCCCGATTGCCGCAGGAATCCTGCTTTTTGAGCAAACAAAAAACCGCCCCCTTTCGTTCGCGGAATGCGAATGAGAGGGGGCGGTTTTGTATGAGGGCTCTACCGCTGAAGGGAAGATGCCACGTGAAGCCCGCAATGTCAAGCGAGGAATTCCGATGAAATCGGATGAACTCTCGCACCCTAGTTGTTGCGAGAACTCCAGCTAGTTTTGCGCGTGAATGCCGAACTCACGCATTGTAGAAAAAACCTCACGGAGATGGGCTCTCATGAGTTCTTGTGCCTTGACTGGGTTCCGCTCAGCGATTGCATCTATGATCCCGGTGTGCTGACCGACAAGCAACTCCCCATGGCCCGGCTGACGATCACCCATGTGACGAACCCGATCCAGCTGAGTTTTGGACTGTTGAATCACCCTCCAGACGCCAGCATGACCGCACGCTGAAGCAAAGGCAGAGTGCAGTTGTTCGTCCAGATCGTAGAAGGTCTCCCAGTCGTTTTGTAGCGCGGCTGTCACCTGCTGAGCGAGATTGAGTCGAAGTTGCTGGAGTATTTTTTCATCGATGCACTTTGCCAACTCGGCTACGACTGCGCACTCAAGATGCTCCCGGATGAACTGAGCCTGCTGAACACCTTCGATCGAAATCGGGGAAACAAAAGTTCCGACTTGCGGAAGAATATTCACCAACCCGTCTTCCGCAAGTCGAATCAGAGCCTCACGCACCGGTGTCCGACTAACCCCTAGTTGCTTGGACAACTCCACTTCAGAGAGTTGCGAGTTCGGAGAGAATACGCCTCTGACGATCAACCGTTTTAGCTCGTCAAGGACCTGTTCAGATAACCGTCGATGTCGATTTTCAAGCGCCATTGATGCCTCAAAGTCCCTTCTACACGTCGGGGCGTGTCACAATCAAGCAATGCGCCCGGACCTGAAAGCTTCGACGGTTTTCATCACGCCGCGCAACTCTGCGAGTCCCTTGAGACGGCCAACGAACGAATATCCAGGATTCATCTTCTTGCCCACATCAGGACCAAGAAGATGCCCGTGATCAGGACGCATGGGAATTTGCGCATCGCTGCGCCCTTCGGCAGATCGACGGTCTTCTTCGGCCATGATGGCTGCAGTAACTCCGATCAAGTCAGTGTCGCCATTCAGATGTTCCGCCTCATAGAACGAACCATCGGGCTCATGCCGCGTATTACGCAAATGAACGAAATGAATTCGCGATGCAAATTCGTGAGCCATGGCCACCAAATCATTCTTAGGATTGGAACCAAACGACCCAGCGCACAGAGTTAAACCGCAAGCCGTCTGGGGAACTGCAGAAAACAGTGCGCGGACGTCTTCTGCGTTCGACAGCACTCTTGGCAGCCCAAAGATTGGGAAAGCGGGGTCGTCGGGATGGATACACAGCCGCACACCAACTTCCTCAGCAACCGGGGTAATCTCGCGCAGAAACTCGATCAGGTTAGCTCGCAGGTCTTCCTTCGAAATCTCGCTATAGAGTTCCAGCATCCGCTTGAAACTGGCACGGTCATAAGCGAAGTCACGCGCTGGCAGCCAATCAATAAGCACCTTCTCCAGCGCTTCGACTTCCGCAGGTGACATCTTCTGGAAGCGGGCTTCGGCCTGCTTTATACGTTCGGGCGTGTAGTCGGCTTCGGCATTCTGGCGTTTCAGCACGAACACGTCATAGGCTGCGAAGTCCACGCTGTCATAGCGCAATGCATAGCCACCGGTGGGCAGCTTATACATCAGATTGGTCCGGCTCCAGTCTGTGATTCCCATGAAGTTGTAGCAGGCGACTTTGATTCCTGCCTGCCCTACTGCCCGGATCGAGGCCTTATAGTTCTCAATCTTCTCGGGGAAATTTCCAGTGCGAGTTTTGATCTCCTCGCCGACACCGATACTCTCCACGACGGACCACTCCAGCCCCGCCGATTCGATCTGGCATTTCCGTTTCTGCACTTCTTCAACCGGCCACGGCCCTCCAGTGTTCATCTGGTGGAGTGCAGTTACAATTCCAGTGGCACCAGCTTGCTTAGCATTTTCCAGAGTTACTACATCATCTGGTCCGAACCATCGCCATGTTTGAAGCATTCGCGTATCTCCAATTCAAAAACTCTACGGCCATATTTCGATTACAGTCATGCCAAAAACTCTGTGAGGCTCTTCTCGACTCCTTTAGTTAGCATGCTGTTCAGATATCTCTCAACATCCTGCCGAAAACCAATAACACTCACGAGTTCCTGCGGGAATATCTCTCCTATACCGAACAACGCAGCAGCCAACCTTTCGGCGCTTTTGCCACAATCCTGAGCGATCTTTCGCAAGCGAGGCGCCAACGGATCAGCGATCTCGTAGGCAACATGATGCTCATTCACTCCAGCGACGAAGCGCATCCAGCCCGCGACTGCCAAAGCTATTGTTCGGGGTCGAGCTCCGGCCTGAAGTCGTGCCAACGCAGGCACAAGGAGCCGCGGAGGCAGTTTCTGCGAACCATCCGCAGAAATCTGCAGAGTTCGGTGGCGCACTCCCGGGTTACGAAACCGCTCCTCAAGGATCTTTGTATAAAGCGATACATCAGTGCCGGGAACCGGCGGCAGCGTCGGAACCAGGTCCTCGCCCCACAGTCGATGAATGACAGCCGAAAGCTGGGGATTGGACATCGCCTCAGAGATGGTCTCGATGCCCATGACCACTGACAGATAAGCCAGAGTCGAATGTGCGCCGTTTAAGCAGCGCAGCTTCATCAACTCGAACGGGTGGACATCGTCAACAAGCAGTGCGCCTGCGTCTTCCCATCTAGGCCGTCCAAGCGGAAAGCGGTCCTCTATGACCCATTGACGAAAGGGCTCGCAGATCACGGGAGCAGCGTCCTCTACTCCGAAGCCAGAGGCAATGGCAGCCCGATCTTCGTCCTGAGTTGCGGGAGTAATACGATCGACCATCGTGCACGGGAACGAAACGTTCTCGGCAATGTATTTGCTGAGGTCGGAATCCAGCAATTCGGCGTACCGCACAACTGCTCGTTGCGCAGCCTCGCCATTTTGAGGAAGGTTGTCGCAGGCAAGAACTGTGAACGGGGCGACTCCCGCAGCGCGACGCAAGCGTATCGCTTCACTGAGGAGTCCGGGAACAGTGCGCGGTGCCGAAGGATTGGCAAGGTCAGCGATTATGGCCGTGTTAGTCTCGTCGAGGGAATCCCTAGTACCGTTTTGACAGTAGCCTTTCTCGGTTACCGTCATGGTCACAATCTTCGTTCGCGGATCGACCATGGACGCCATCACTTGAGCAAGCTGTTCGGGTAGGACTAGCGCATCCAGCACCGAACCGATCACGCGCAGTCGGTCTCCGCCTGCCTGCCGGGACAGAACCGAATAAAGACAATCTTGCGGCTTTAGTGCATCGCGAACCCTCGGCGACATCATACTAACGCCTACGATTCCCCACTCGTTCGCTCCAGAGGCCAGCACGTCATCGGTATAAACCGCGATATGCGCTCGACAAAATGCGCCCATGCCGAGATGAACAATACCTGCAGAAATCTCAGAACGATCATAGGCCGGGCGAGCTATGCTCGAAGGCAACGCCGAAAGATTCTCGTTTGAAAGACGCTGGAGCGCAGGAGCAGCCCCCTCGGTTGTTGGCATCGCTTGCTACCTCATTGATATACTAGTATATCACTCCAGCTTCCTCAGCGCTGGAGTAACTAGTCAGAATGGAGCGACCGGTTCCGATGCGCTGACGTGGGTTACGCTGTGAGTTGGTTAAAACCCACAACGCAGAGCCATAAAGCGGAAAGGAACCGGTCGTGAAGAAGATACGATTTGTCGGGC
>Ga0224527_1000634_pt1 | contig 21979 bp, 17 predicted proteins | sample CBST0metaG_FD_179882 | JGI IMG/M metagenome (GOLD analysis project Ga0224527, IMG submission 179882) | Peat soil microbial communities from Stordalen Mire, Sweden - C.B.S.T0 | ecosystem: Environmental > Terrestrial > Soil > Wetlands > Peat | place: Sweden: Norrbotten County, Stordalen Mire... | reverse complement strand
ATAGCAATTTTACAAAATATAAAGAATTGGATTGGTTTACCTGAGCTTAGAGTGAGGCAGGCAAGAAACTGTCGCTTATATTCTTCATAATAGTAAAACTGCTGTAATATATATCACGGCAGCCGGATTTTATATTTTGTGTCCTTAAACCGAGTGTATAAATGTACAAATCAAAGAAATACATATGACAAGGCAAAATAAATTCAAGCATTAAAATTAACGATTGCATGAAAATTATAGCACATACGCCAATAATATAAAAGGGTATATGTTACGCCAAAAACTTAAATCGTTGATTTCAGCTATTCCTTGAAAATCGGTTGATTTTCTACTATAATAATTATAGCAATTTAATAAAATATAAATAAGCGAATTGCTGTGATTATTATAATTTTGAGAACTGGAGCGATGGATTATGCGTAAAGACTGGGATAAATATTTTATGGACATCGCTTTTATGGTCAGCGAAAGAAGCACTTGCCCAAGACTGCATGTAGGTGCTGTGCTGGTTAATGATAAAAGGATCAAAGCAACCGGATATAATGGTAGTCCCAAGGGTTTTCCACATTGCGACGAAGCCGGATGTTTGATGGTAAACAACCATTGTGTGAGGACAATCCACGCTGAAAAATGTGGACTAAGTACTCGCTAGCATATTATTTACCATACATAAGATATAAGCATTAGTTTTTAAGCATTTAAGACAAGAGTAACGAAAACAAGCGTTTTTTAGCCCTTTAGTCAAAGGTAAAAAAGATTGTTTAGGGCTTCGATATCCATTTTCCATTTGATTAACATGATGTATTAATATTTTGTGGAATAATTTTTAGAAAAACGAATTGTAATTATTGAAAACATAAAGATTAAGATGTAAAATGTATTTGTGTCGATAACATACTTTACTTGTCTGGTGATGAATAAAATGGGAAATGATAAATTTCGGGACCCAATTCACGAATTCATTGAAATTCGACCGTATGAAAAGAAAATAATTGATTCACAGCCTTTTCAAAGATTAAGAAATATAAAGCAATTGGCATTAACTAATTTAGTTTATCATGGTGCAGAGCACACTCGTTTTGGTCACTCAATCGGAGTCATGCATTTAGTGACTAAGGCATTTCATTCTGTAGTTGAAAAAAATCAAGATTATTTTGATAAGCCAACAGTTGATTGGTATGAACAAATTTTAAGGTTAATTGCTTTGACGCATGATTTGGGTCATGCGCCGTTTTCACATGCTTCTGAAGAACTATTCCCGATTATCTCAGCAAGTTCTGATACAAAACCGAAAAAGCTAAAACACGAAGATTTTACAGATAGAATAATAAAAGAAACATGTATTGGCGATTACATAAGAGAAATCGGAAATGGGTTTGTTGTGAAATACGGGATAGAATACAATATTACACCAGAGCTGATTTGTGAAATATATAACGGCGATGGTACAGAATTACCGCCTAAGCTCTTGTTTTTGCGTAGTTTCATGGACAGCGAGCTTGATTGTGATAAAATGGACTATTTATTAAGAGATTCATTTTATTGCGGCGTTAGCTATGGGAAGTACGATATCGATAGATTATTGAAATGTATGACTTTATATGAAGAGAAAGAACGCCCAGGGATACCCCGTCTTGGAATAGAATCAGGCGGAATACAAGCTTTTGAAGGATTTATACTTGCAAGATACTTTATGTTTGTTCAAGTATACTTTCATAGAACTAGGCGATACTTTGATATTATGTTGGCAAAAGCCCTGAAAGAAATTTTGCCAAATAGTACTTATCCTGCAGATGTAGATGAATATTTGGATTGGGACGATGTAAGAGTTTTATCTTTATTAAAGCAGAACGCTACAAATTGCGAAGAAGCCGAAAGAATCATAAGAAGGAAAATATGTCCAAGAATCTATGAAACAAAAGTACATCCTGAAATTGCTGACATACGTTTTTTTAATGTATTAAAACATGGATTAATGAGTGAAATAGGCCAGCAATATATAATTGAAGATTCTGCCGACAAAGTTCCACATAAAATACCTGTTAAAGTTGAAGTTGGGGATGAGATGGCTATAGCAATCGTAAATAGTACAGAGAAAAGTTTAAAATCTATATCTGAAGAATCCTATCTAATTAATAAATTAACTGAAAAAATCCATATTGAAAGGCTCTACGTAACTGAGGACAAAGTTCAAGAGGCGAGACAATATGTAACAAAGTTTATCGAGCAAAGTGAAAAGTAATAATATTAGGAGGGTTATTTATGGCATCAGCAAAACAGCTACTGGATGTTATATCTAAACTCAATGTTAATTGTGGTGCGCCTGGAAAAAAGATGGCGCAAAAAATATTTTATTTAATTGAACGGTCGGGCGTAGAATTGAATTTGGAGTATAAGATACATTTTTATGGTCCGTATAGTTCAAACTTGGACTATGCATTGCATTCTTTACAAGCACAAGCCCTAATTGAAATTAATACAAGTGCGTATACTCATACTATTTGCCCAATAAATACATCTGAAACAATCGATGGAGATGGGTTTAGCGAAGATGACTTGCGTCGTGTTGATTTTGTAATAAATACTTTTGGACATAGAACACCTTTGGAATTAGAAGTACTGACAACAACTGATTTTGTAGCAAATAAACTAAAAAATCAAGGTGTCGCAAACGATACCAACATACTTCAAGGTGTTAAAAAAATAAAGGGAACTAAGTTCTCGGATGATGAAATTACTCAATCAATTAAAGCATTAAAAAAATATAGGTATATTAACTCGTAATTTAATATGCACGATTAAAGGGCTGTTGCAAAACAGCCTCGTCGAAAAATAGTGCACAAAAAATGCGTCTTGATTGGGCTTTCGAAGCCGTTTCAAGGCGCATTTTCTTGTCGCTATGGCTAATACTTTTTGCAACTTGCTATTGCAAATTCGTTTTGCAACAGCCCCTTAATTTATAAATTTCCCATAATAAAATTCGACCTGATGCCCCCTGGAAAGTCATCAGGTCAGGTCAATCTCAATCTTAAACCAAACTTAAAAATGCACACTTGGAAAAGTCATAGTCGGTTTCTAAGCCCATTCAGATGATATCTTAGCTAACTTCTCTCTTCAGAATACTTAGAACTGCGTTGTTATTTTTCTAAATTAATATGCCGTAAACTATCAAACTTAATCGTTTTGCTTTTCAGCAAGTTCTTTGAAATCATCAATAAGGTCCTGTTTAGGACTAAACCAAAAGAATTCGCTTTGACTATCTAATCTGGGGTTATTCAAGTCATAACAACTATAAATCAGTTCAGTATTTCTTTGTTTTTGTTCTTCGTTATCAAGCATATGAACCATAATTTTTTTAGCAACAGAGAGTCCACGCTTTTTGAGGTAATCTTCGTAATAAAACGATAACGCAATTGACAGGTTATGCTTAAAATCTTCGGCATCAAAGTCGTTTTTTAAATTATTGTATATTGCGCATGGAACTGGTAATTCATCTTTTAATAGAGCTAAAACTCCAGCGGCATTAAAGTCTAGATTGCTTCCTTCTGCTCCATTACATTGCATTAGATACCCTTCATCAATTAGAACTTTTAACACTTCATACACTTCTTGAGCCATTTTCTTTTCCTCCGTTATGTGATTTTTTCATTATAAATTGACTATAAAGTATAATTCGAAATTTATAGCCTATTGTCAATTTATGGTATTTAACGTATTTTAATTATATCAGAAGTGCACTGTTTGTCAACACTAAATATGCACACACAGTCCATTTATTAACTTGATAATATATTGTAAAGTAGTGTTAGAGGATGTGGTGTTTTTGGACAACAAGGCTTTAGGGAATAGAATAAAAGAAGAAAGAGAAAAAATACATATAACACAGCAAAATCTGGCCGAAGTTTTGAATATATCAACGTACTATTTAGGGCGCATAGAGAGAGGTGAGCGTAATGTCAGCCTCGAAAAATTGGTTGGCATAGCCTCCTACTTTAACATATCACTTGATTATCTTGTATTTGGAAACTCAGCGAAGACAAACGAAAACAATTTTACCGAACTGTATGAACTGTTGGACAAGTGCTCCGAAAAGGAAAAAGAAGTTTTGTCTGACGTAATAAAGGCTTTGATTCCGCATATCAAGAAGCTTACTGTCAAAAGATAATGATTTATAAAGGAATTGATTTACCTATTACAGATTTTATGTTATTATTACAACATAAAATCCGCTTTTTAATTAGCCTGAGGAGAATTTATAAATGCCAAAACTTGATATAAATACACTTGAAACAAAGCTCTGGAGCTGTGCCAATGTACTCCGTGGGGAACTTTCTTCTGCCGAGTACAAAGATTACATTTTCGGTATGCTGTTTTTGAAAAGAATAAACGACCAGTTTGATGCAGAACGCAAGCAAAAATCCGAAAAATTTAAAAATCTGCCCAAAGAGGCTCTTGAAAAAGTTCTTGAAGACCCTAAAGCATATCAAACCTTTTTTGTGCCAAAGTCGGCAAGGTGGGAGAAGCTCAAAAACCTCAACCTTAACATTGGTCCTGAACTTGACAAGTCTTTTAAAGCCATAGAGGACGAACCTAAAAACTCTGAACTTATCGGAGTGCTGACGACTGCAAACTATAATGACAAAGAGCGTGTGCCAGATGCAAAGCTTAATCAGCTTTTGCAGATATTTGATGGCATGGATTTGTCGAACAATGGGCTTGAAAATCTTGATATCCTTGGCGATGCATATATGTATTTGATTAAAAAATTTGCGGACGACGGCGGCAAAAAGGGCGGAGAATTCTATACCCCTGAAGAAGTAAAAATCACCATGGTTAGGCTTTTAAAGCCGCAAGAGGGGCAGTCTATATATGACCCTACCTGCGGTTCGGCGGGCTTCCTTATCAGCTCGATTCAATATGTTAAAGAGCACGGCGGAAATCATAGGAATCTCCAACTTTATGCGCAGGAAATCAACCTTTCCACCTGGGCAATTGCGAAGCTTAACATGCTGTTACATGACGTTTCGGGTGCAACCGTTTGGAAAGGTGACTCTATCCGTAACCCTCAAAACATAGATGGGGCAATGCTCAAAACTTTTAGCACGGTCATCGCCAATCCCCCGTTTTCGCTCAAGAACTGGGGTGAAGAATCAGCGGAGAAAAACACCTACAACCGTTTTGGCTATGGCGTTCCCCCTTCAAGCTATGGCGATTTTGCTTTTGTGGAGCATATGTTGGCAAGTCTAAATTCTAATGGCAAGATGGCTTCGGTTGTGCCGCACGGTATTCTGTTCCGTGGCGGAGCAGAGGGCAGGATACGTGAAGCGATGCTCAAAGACGACCTGTTTGAAGCAGTTATCGGTCTGCCGCAAAATCTATTTTATGGAGCAAGCATCCCTGCCGCCGTCATAGTTCTTAGCAAAAAAAAGCCAGTAAATAAAGCGAATAAAGTTCTCTTTATTGAGGCAAGCCAGTATTTCGAGAAAGACGGAAACAAAAACAAATTGAGAGCCGAAGACATAGACCGCATAGTCAATGCTTATGATAATTTTGAAAACATCGAAAAATTTGCATCAGTTGCAGATTTGGATACGATAAAAGGCAACGACTACAACCTTAACATCAGCCGTTATGTTGATTCGTCGGAGGAAGAACAAACCGTTGATATTACAGCGGTTATTTCATCCATATCAGAACGTGAGAAAGAACTTGCAAAGTCAAAAGGGCAGATTAGCGGCTACCTTAAAGAACTGGGCTTTGAGGTTGATGGATTATGATTAAAAAGGGATATAAGCAGACGGAGATAGGGGCAATACCAAAGGAATGGGGCATAAAAAAAATTAACGAGGTATCAAGTTTTGTAGGGAGTGGCGTTACTCCAAAAGGCGGTAGTAGCGTATATCACACACATGGAATACCGTTTATTAGAAGTCAAAATGTTTACCCACAAGGTTTAGTTTTAAAGGATATTGCTTATATTGATAATCTTCAAAACAATAAAATGAAACGGACTGAAGTTCAAGAAAATGATGTTTTACTGAATATCACTGGTGTTTCAATCGGCAGATGTACATATGTTCCAATAGGATTTGGAAAAGGAAATGTAAATCAGCATGTATGCATTATAAGAACAAATGGAAAAATTGAGTCAAGATTTCTTAGTGCTTTTATTAATTCGCCAATTGTTAAAAATCAGATTGATTCATTTAATGGCGGTTCAAGTAGAGAAGGATTGAATTTTCAACAAGTTAGAAAAATAGTCATTAGTTTACCAACTATCTCGGAGCAAAAAAAGATAGCCGACATTTTGTCAGCAGTGGACAAGCATATTGAAGAGATTGATGCCCAGATTAGAGACCTCACCACTCTCAAAAAAGTCATGATGCAGAAATTGCTCACAGAGGGCATAGGTCACACCGAGTTTAAAGACACTGAGGTTGGCAGGATACCAAAAGAGTGGGCGGTTAAGAAATTTGCTAATGTATGCCCATTACAAAGAGGGTTTGACTTACCTAAAACCGAATTAAAAAAAGGGAAATATTCAGTAGTTTATTCAAATGGCATTCTTAATTATCATAATGAATTTAAAGTAAAAGGTCCTGGTGTAGTCACAGGACGTTCTGGGACATTAGGGAAAGTAACATTTGTTTGCGGTGATTTTTGGCCTCACAATACTTCACTTTGGGTTACAGATTTTTTCGACTGTTACCCACGCTTTATATATTATTTGCTTTGTTTTATCGGTTTGGATAAATATGGTACTGGAACAGGTGTACCTACTCTTAATAGGAATGTAGTACATGAGACAAATGTTGCATTGCCCCCCATCTCCGAACAAAAGCAAATAGCTTCAATTCTATCTGCTTTTGACGACTATATTGAACAATATCAGCACCAAAAAGAGGGTTACATCGCCCTGAAAAAAGGACTTATGCAGAAGTTACTGACGGGACAGATTAGGGTGAAAATTTAAATTTGAGGACGTGAATTTAATTGGTCAATTATATAGAAATTTACGCTATGAAAGCTATAGATATTTTGTATTTAAATAACTTAGGTCATCTAAACGTTATTTGTGGAAAAAACAATAGCGGAAAGTCCTCTGTGTTAGAAGCAATGTCAATGAAAGAGCATTATCAACTAGGAAAAACAATAAAAGCAGAAGATGAAGGGTGGATTTATTCTAAAATCGCACCCGTTGTTGAGGGATTTTCACTGCCTTTACCAAAATATACTGAGCCTTGGATTAGAGCATTAATTCAAAAAGCAATTGCCGAGAAATATATTTTTTATGATAATGAATCTGAAGGATTGCATCATTACTTAAGCAATAATCAAGATGATTATTTAAAAGGATTTAATATTCGTTTTGATTTTCATAATACGCACAATGTTTTTTTTGAAAAAAGCAACAATAACTACAGGCCAATTCTTATTCCGCCTAAGAGAACCATTGAAAGCACAGTTGGTATTGACTCCAGTCAATATGGTTCGTATTCCCCGACTGGTATGGGAGTAGTTAATCGGTTGTTTTATTTGAAAAGCCAAGATGACTACCAATCAGAGCATAAAGAATATGAAAATATTTTGAAATCTTTTATAAATGTTACTGGTTATGAATTCAGTATTATCCCAAAAACAGACAATAAACTTTTAACGAGATTCTCTTTAAGAAAAGAACATGTTTGGTATGAAGCGTCTGATTGTGGTATGGGTCTTTCAGATGTTCTTGTTATACTTACATTTGCTTACAGCCCTGATAATACATTTTTGCTTGTTGATGAGCCAGAAAATCATCTGCATCCTGATATGCAGAAAAGACTAATAAATTGTTTGTCTGAAATAAAATCCAAACAATTTATGTTTTCTACACATTCAAACGTTTTTCTAAATCCATATGTTGTTGACGAGATTTATTATGCCGAAATTGAGGATGGTAAAGTAAAACTTAATGATGAAACAAATCGAGCACAGATTTTAAATAATTTAGGATATTCTACAGCGGATAATATTGTTTCAGATGTTTTGATACTAACAGAAGGACCAACAGACATACCTGTATTGACTAAAATTTTTAGTTGGTTTGAGTTAATGCAAAACTATAATATTAAGTTCTGGCCTATGGGTGGAGATATTATGGATTCTCTTGATTTGTCTGTATTTTCTGAAAGAAATAATGTGGTTGTTTTACTTGATAAGGACCCAAAGAGCAGTAAAATTAGAACAAGTGTCAGCAGGAAATGCAAAGAACTGGGGATTTATTGCCATAGGTTGCAACGATACGCTATTGAAAATTATTTTACTTTTGAAGCTATAAAGAGTGTTTATACTGACATCTCTTTAAATTCAATTGATGTAAACGAAAAGTTGGATGACCAACTCGGATTTAGTAAGAACAAAAAAACTATTAAGGTTAACAATTCAAAAATAATTGAACACATGACAATTAAGGACATAGAAGGAACAGATATGTATAAATTCTGTAACCAAGTTAAAATAATCTGTGAAAAAGCTAATTCCAATAAAGAACAAGAAAAAAGCACTTTGTGACAAATTTAAATGTATTGTTAATATGTCTTCTTTAGGAACATAGGATATGCTGGTCGAACTGACGGCAATCAATCACATGCAACACAGACTCTGCTACGACTTTGCCGATGGCGACAAGCTTATACCTTGAATTAGTGATTTAATTAAGCAGTTAGGAATGACTGTAAATCGGTTTAGTGGTTAATGGACAAATTGAAAAAGTGAGTGATGACAAATGAATTGGATTCAGCAAAATTTATTAACAATAATTTGGAGCATAGTCACATTGGTAGTAGGCGTGTTTTTCTCATGGTTTTTTACCATTAGATATCGAAACATTAAAAAAGTAATGTGTTTGACGGAATCTGAAAATGTTGTGAAAATAAATAATCGAAACAATTTGAATGCACTGAAAATATCTTACAATGGAGAAATCATAACTACTTTAAATATGACAGCTATTGTATTTTGGAATTCTGGTAATACCGATATTAGACAAAAAGATATTTCTAAAAAGGACCCTATAAGAGTAGAAATTGAACTAGATGATAAAATATATGATTATGGTGTCAATAAAGTTAGCAGAGATTCATGTGATTTTAAACTTGATTTATCAGAAGATAGGCGTACCCTTTTTATAACATTTGATTTTATATGGAAGAAAGATGGCATAAATATTTATATTTTACATAGTTCTTTAAAACGTATAAAATTATCTGGTACTATAATTGGCGCAGAGGGTAAGCTACATCCTCGATTTACTGATAGGATAATTAAAAAAAGTTTTGATAAGAAAGTTTCAAACGTATTTGGATTATTTTTTTCAATATTTTTTTGCGCTATATTTGGATTGTTTTTTTTCACATCACTATCTACAAATTTACCAGTACTTACAAAGCTTGTTTTCGGAATTTCATTTCTATTCCTTGGTTTTTTATGTTTTATAGTTAATTATACATCAAAAAATATTCCAAGGAATCTTCGAATGAAGAAATAGCTCATGCAAAGTCTTGAATGTAGATACTTTAGTTGCGAGGCAATTGGAACTTTTAAACTTAAATCAATCGACTATTTCTGCGATTTAGATAGCACGTCAAAATATTTTAAAGGTAAGTATTCTAAGCAAGAATGCAACTGATTAGGAAGTGACACCGATGGCGACTTTAGGCACAGAAGAATCGCTGGTCGAATTGCCAGCCATTAATTACATGCAACGCAAACTTGGCTATGATTTTGTTCAAGGCGACAAGCTTACGCCTCAATTTGGCGAAAGGCAGTCATTTAGGGATGTTATTTTGGCAAGCAGACTTGAGACTGCTTTGAGGCGTTTGAACCCTTGGATGGAAAATTCGCAGATTCAGACGGCTGTGCATTTTCTTTCAAACCCTATGAACCTTGGTGCATCACTTCTTGAAATTAACGAAAAAATCCACAAGGCGATTGTGGATTTGGAATTCACGGTAAAAAATAATGTTGACGGACAAAAAAAAGATGTGACCGTCAAATTTATAGACTTTGAAAATTTAGACAATAACGACTACCTTGTGACACGTCAATATGAAGTTCAGGGCATCAATAAAACCTGTTATCCTGATATTGTGGTGTTTATCAACGGTATCCCGATTGTCGTTATCGAATGTAAATCACCATTTTTAGAGAATCAAGAAGATATAAAAGTTGGTAAAAGAGAAGCCTGCAAGCAACTTCGGAGATATATGAATTTGCGTGGAGCAGAAACGGATGAGGGCATAGAACGGCTATTTTACACCAACTTTTTTACTGGAATATTCAATAAATATCATGCCTATGCGGGAACAATTAGCTGTACATATGACTATTATCTTGAATGGAAAGACCCTTACCCATTTAATCCTATTGATATTGAGGATGTACAGAACAACGGTCAAAACCTTTACATTCAAGGCTTGCTTGAAAAAAACAATCTGCTCACCATAATGCAACATTTTATTGTTTTTGATAGTGATGAGGACAGCAAGATAAAAAAACTTGCCCGCTATCAACAGTTCAGGGCGGTAGTCAAGGCGGTCAAGCGCATCAAAATAGGCAACACTCCCATAGAACGTGGGGGTGTGATTTGGCATACTCAGGGTTCGGGGAAATCTCTCACCATGGTGATGCTTGCCCGAATGATTAGGCGCATAGAGAGCCTTAAAGACAGTACACTTGTCGTGGTGACGGATAGAACCGACCTTGACAAGCAAATATTTAAAACTTTCGCCAACGTCTTCCCTGTAAACTACACTAAAGCTGAAAGTAACCTTGATAAAATTTTGACCCGTGCGGAAACGGTTGAAGAAATGCTTACACTCTTGTCTAAGGCGCAGGCAAAAATCATCATGACCACAATTCAAAAGTTCCAGAGTAAAGCTGATGAAAAACCAGTTCTGGAAGATGAAGAGCAAGAAGAGACACTTTTCTTTGATAAGGAAATTGAATTACTGTCAAATAAATCGAACATCATAGTATTTACCGACGAAGCACACCGAAGCCAGTACAATAATTTTTCAAGAAATATGAGAAAGGCACTGCCGAGTGCGACCTTTATCGGCTTCACAGGAACGCCGCTTGAAAAAGAAGATAAGAATACCTATCAGACATTTGGCAAACTTATTGACAAATATACAATCAGTGAGGCAGTGGCAGACGGCGAAACGGTTGCCATAGTCTACGAGGCAAGGCGGCAGGATTTACACATCATTACCGATAAGCTTGAAGAGGAATTTGAAAGCTATTTCCACAACAAAACAGATATAGAAAAAGAGGAAATCAAGAAAAAGTTCATCAACAAGCTCACACTTGCTGAGGCGGATGACCGCATCGAGGATATTGCAATTGACATTCTCAAACATTACAGAGATAACATATACCCAAGCGGATTTAAAGCTCAAATCGTTTGTGTATCACGCCATGCATGCGTTAAATACTACAATTCTATTAAGAGACACATGAAAGAAATTCTGGGCGAAGAGCTTGAAGCGCAGATTATATACTCATGTGAGAACAATGAAGCTCCTGAGCTTGTCGCCCATCGCACAACGAAATTTGTGCAGGATGAATTAATAAAGCGGTATAAGTTGCCTATTGAAAAGGACGAACTCTGTTTTCTTATCGTAAAAGACATGCTAATTACAGGTTTTGATGCCCCCGTAGAGCAGGTAATGTATCTTGACCGCCCCTTGAAAGAACATGGTTTATTGCAGGCTATCGCTAGGGTCAACCGAACGTACACCAAAGATTATGACGAGCAGGATGAAAACGGTACTATAATTAAAAAGCAGAGAACAAAAAATTATGGTTTTGTCGTTGACTATTTTGGCATAACAAGATATTTGGCGGATGCTCTTTCCCTTTTTGACAAGAACGACCTTGGCGAACCGATGAAAGACATGAATGCCCTTTATCAAAACATGCTTGATTATAAAGAAGCTGTCATGCGCATGTTTACAGGCGTTGACAGAACTAATATTGATGCTATTATGAATGTATTGAAGCCAGATAACAAACGGGCAGAGTTTGAATTTGGATACAAACGCTTCGGCACAGCTATTGATGCCCTTATGCCTTCTCATGTGACCCAGGACGACTTGAACACTCTTAAGTGGTTAACTTATATCAAGGTTGGCGCAAAGGCTAGATTCGAGCCACAAGAGGCTATAGATATTAGCGACTGTGGTGAAAAGGCGAAAGAGCTGGTAATAAAGCATTTGAAATCAATGGGTGTTTATCAATGGATTTCTCCCGTCACTTTATTTGACAAGGATTATAAAGAAAAACTGGATACATTAAAATCTGATGAAGCGGTTGCATCCTCAATGGAGCATGCAATTAAGCATACTCTGGCAGTTAAAATGAAGGACAACCCTGTGCGATTTACATCTTTGTTTGAACGACTTCAAAAGCTTCTCGATGAAACCAAAAATAACTGGGAAGCAAGAAGACAGGAATTAAAGCAATTTATTGAGCAAGAGATGGAACATGGTGAAGAGGATGAGGCAAATCGCCTCGGATTTAAGGAAAAGCGGCAACTTGCAATCTTCGAAACAATAAAAATCATTATTTTAAAAGATTCAATGGAATTGGTGGAAGATGAAGCTATTAGGCAGATTACATTTGACTGCATTGATGTAATTAAGAAAATGAAAGTATCGGGTTTTGAACATAATCAAACACGGCTTTCTGAGATAGAGACGGCGATGTTTGAAATGCTTTTAACCAAACATTACAGCGAAATCGGTTATGAAAAAGTCACACAGATGAGTTCACCCATCATTGACCTTGCCAAAATACATTATTCAGGGGAAGATTAAATGAATCTGAGCTTTCAGTACGGAACTGAAATACTTTCGTTTAAAGTAGAGTTCCGCAAAAGAAAAACATTAGGCATCGAGGTCCAACCCCCCGAAAACATAATAATAATTGCGCCAATTGGTTCATCAGAGGATGAAATTCTTGAAACGGTTAGGTCTAAGGCAAAATGGATAGTGCAAAAGCTATTTGAAATCAGAGAAGTAGAATATAAAAAACGAAACAAAGAGTATGTTAACGGAGAATCTTTTTTGTATCTTGGACGCAACTACTCGTTGCAAATAGTGTTGGATGCAAACACTAAATCAAATTTTGCAAAATTATATCGTGGTAAGCTACTCGTGACCACACAAGCCAAAGACGAGGCAAAAATAAAAGCCTACATTGAAGCATGGTATCGGACGAAAGCACTCAAAAGAATAACCGAACGGGTAAATTATTATCAGACCTATTTTGATATAAAACCAAAGAGCATAAAAGTAAAGGAACAGCAAAAACGTTGGGGCAGTTGTAACAGCAAAGGTGATTTAATGTTTAACTGGCGCAGTGTGATGGCCCCAGCAAATGTTCTGGATTATATCGTAGTTCATGAAATGTGTCACCTTGTTTACTTCAACCATTCGGCTGACTTTTGGAATCTTTTGTCTGGAATTTTGCCTGATTATAAAAAGCGCAAAGAGCTTTTGAAAAATTATGGGGTTAGGTATGATATATAAATTGAATAGTTTACTGCATAAGGGCTTTAATTCTTGTTCGAAGAATTAAAGCCCTTGACTTTTAGGGAAAATAGCGGTACTATATACTTGTTTTTATGCAACATGCACAAAAATAGTCAATAAACTATAGCATATAGACTATAGTTTATTGACTATAAAGTGAAATTTGCTTATAAGAAGGGGACACTATGAATTTGCGGATAATTCGTAATAAAGATAATTTAAAAAGAACAACATCGCTAATTGTTGTAGATGTAGACAATTTCTATCTCCCCTGTTCTCCTATAAATAACTTTTTGCTTGAACGTAAACTTTCACTATCAGTTAATAGAATTGAAATTTATGCTAACGCTTTAATCAAATTTTTCAGATGGCTCGATAAGCAAAAAGTAATATATAAAAACGTAACTCAAAAAGATTTAACGGACTATAGAGATTATATGTTAGTTGAACCTGACCAACGTTATACATTATCTAAAATATTGATTGATTCTAACAATATATCTGGTATACATCAAGATACAAAATGCGTTGAGACAATTAATCAGCATTTGGATGTTTTAAGATTGTACTATGAATTTTTGTGTCAGCGTTATGAAATTCAGATAAACCCATGTCCCGAACTAAGAATTACAAACAAACAAAGCTACTCAAATATTGGAATGTTGGCTCATGTAAAGAAAAATAAAATGGTTGTTAATCCTCTAAAATTGAATAATAACGTTTACGGAAACATATCAAGCGAATATGAAATTTCAGAATATTTGGAGGAGCAAGAGACTAAGAGCTGCGCTCCCTTTAGCCAAGCGGAATTAAAGAATATAATGAATAACTTAAAAAATCCACAGGAAGTATTACTTACCTGTATGTTGCTATTGGGATTGAGAATTTCTGATGCATTGGGCAGAAGAATTAATGATATTAAGTGGTCAGGTAAAATAATCAAGGTTATCAAACGTGATGATGACCCTCCTGATGGTGTTGTTAAATATGGTAGCTATAGAGATGTACCCATAACTGGGGTACTGTTTTTTCAAAATCTGCCTGAAGTGATGTATGAAGCCTATAAAGGGTATGTCCAAGATATACTAAGGCCAAAACAAAAACTAAACACACATAATTACCTTTTTATAACTACTAGAGGCCAAGTCAACCCTTTAAGCTATGACAATATTTATCGGAGAGTAATGCATGAAAATCTACAGAAAATTATAACTAATAGGGAAATCGGTTTCCATTCGTTTCGCCACTTCTACGCCACATCGAATATAGCAATGGGAGTGAAAATTGAATCTGTTCAAAAAATTCTTGGACACAGACATATTTCTACAACAATAGAAGATTATTACAATCCAACAATATCTTTTATTAAAGAACTTGTTTCCCTTGGCATTTTAAAAGCTGAAACAGCGGACGAAAGGGTTAAGGAAATATTTGATTACAAAAAGAGATTTTGTAAGAAATAATTATGGGAGGCAAAATATGAATAACACACTATCTTCCAACACTAATTTTAACGATTATATGGGCAAAGATGTTGCAGGAATAATTTCTAATTGTTTCTGTAAGAATTATACTAACGGCAAAACATTGGATATTGTCAACATAATTATTGATTTTGTTTTAAGCTTTAAGTATGCCCTTGAAGATTTTAAAATTTTATCTAATGATATATTAAAGAGAGTACATAGTCAATTTCCAAGGGATATTATAAACGAAGATATAATTACTATTTTGAAAATAACATTAATATATTTACATATGAATTCTTATATTAATTTATCATACGAGAATATTAGCCACATTTCCAATCGTAGCAATATTATCCCTACATACTTAGTTAAGGCTTACGGGTTTCAATTACAAAAGTTAAAGGACAATAAAATAAGTATGTCATTAGTTACAGCACTAATGTTGAAAAATAAGATTAGTGATATTGAACTTATTCAAGCTGAAATGATTTTTGAGTTTAGGAATTTTTCAGTACAAAAATATGGACTCGCATATAGCAAAAAGTATTCAAGAAGGCATATTGATAAATTGCACATGAAATTATTTTTATTAGGCATTGTTGACACTCAGCCAAAATTCGAGACTACGCTATCAATTGACAATGACAAATATTATGCTCAATTAAAAGATTGTGAATTAAAGAAAGCTATATTATGGTATCTTGACAATTTAAACGTTAAGCCAACTAATATTAGCAAGTTTAAACCTTTTTTGCTTGATTTTGGTCTGTTTGTCCAACGAGAATTTGGCTGTCTACCCTTAAAGCAAATTAATAGAATTGTTGCAACCATGTATTGTGATTCCTTAAGTGACAGATTAAATAATGGAGGTTGCAAATCTAAAAATTGGGCATATCTCTGTATTGTTCGAATAAATGCCTTTTTTAACTTTATAGCTGAATATGAATATTATAACTGTAATCCTGAAAGAAATATTTTTGCGCCAAATAGGTTTAGAACCAGCAGAGAAATTGAAAGTGAAAGACATGATGTTCCAAGCTATATTTTAGAACAGATGTTGACAAATTCAAAAAAAATTGACGAATATACTTGGGCTATTATAAAAGTGTATGTAGGGACAGGTATGAGAATTAATGAGTTAGGAGTTTTGTCTATTGATGACTTTCATGAAAATGCATTAAGCTTGATAAATTGCGATGCAATCATGGATAAACTTTTGGTTAAAGATATATGTTGGGTAAAGGTAACAGCTCCCAAAATAAAAAGTAAAGAACGAATAGTTCTTATTGACAGAGAAACTTATAATGCTCTTATGATATTAAAAGAAGACCGTTTCAAAAGATTTGGTGATATTCCAAAAATGTTACATCCAAAAAATCCGCAATTGGGATTACGTGATTACTTGATTTTATCTAGTTTTTCTTTACCTTATGCATCATTAGTAAGTAAAATATTAGATATTTTTAAAGCTTTAAATTTAGTAAATCACGATGGAACGCCATATGACTGTGTTCCACATCAATTAAGGCATACTTATGAAACAACATTGTATGCCTACGGGTGTCCACTACATTTTGCTATGAGTCTCATGGGGCATGAAGACAAAGCCATGCACGATACCTATAATCATTTCAAGGATGATGTGCAGGATATCACATTAAAGAATAGTCTGGTAAAAAGCAATTTTACAATTGATATACAGGAAGTTAACTTTAGAGCACGGTTTACATGTGAATCAATCAATAAGATTCACAACATAAAAAACAAGTATGTAAGGAGGGGTGGTTATTGTGGACAAGACGAATTTCAAGATGATTGCAGTTACATTGATTGTATCGAATGCCCGATAGAACAATTTAAGTCGAATTATACTTTTCGTGAAGACTTGAAGAAGTCAATGATAGATTATTATGCCGATTGGGACAGTGAAGAATATAAGGCTACAGATAGGGCAATACATTACTTATATCTGGCAAGATTATTTGAAAAATTGTATATCAAAGTGAATGAATATCCTGATGAACTTGAAGTGCAACTTGCACAAGATGAGATAAATGAAATTGCCAATGAGGTGGGACTATAATGAAATTCTTTAGCGACAGCAGTCTATCGGAAATTGCAAAAATGTTTGCCAATCAGAATATGAATAGAGTCGGAATAGTTTGTATTTATATTCTAAAATATCTTGAGATTTCTGAAATTTCCATAGAAAATTATTTGAGTTGTATAATAACAAGACCGTTGGATACAAAGCAAATTATATCTGCGCTTGACAAAGACGTTTTTAAAATATTCGGTAATGATTCATTATCGCCTAAATCAGCTAATTATCCGAATCACTATGTACAAGGATTTGTAGCATGCTATTATTATAAAGATGATATAAATATGCTTATGGGGTATCTGAATAATAAGTGGCAGAGCAAGTCGAAGCAAGCTTATACTGAATCAATTAATGGTGCTCTAATATTCTACAGAGAAGCTTATAATATTGATAAACTACATAAATATGTTAATATGATTTCAAATGATAATATTAACACAGATAAACATAGGTGGAAGATTGATTATATAGACAGGATATCTATGTATTTACTCTTGAATTCAGGAAAAAAAGATATATGGGAAATAAATCAACAAGACTTAAACGCAATCTTAACAAATATTAGTCAATTAGAGTATAAAAAGGATTCTTTGCGTTCTCCAATCAAAGCGCTATTTAATTGTAGTGCTTCAGATGTTTTGTGTTGGTGGCGTTCGGCTTTTCTTGGGCAAGAGGAAAATATGTTAGGTGATACAAGACTAACAACACCGCCAAGAGTTGAAATTTCATCTAAAAGTCTATTGAAAACTGATAGCGTTGAAGAAAGGTTAAAATTTGCTTTGTCAAAGCTTGATAATTCAGAAAATATACAGGCACAAATAATTAATGTTTACAAAAAAAATTACTTTAAAGAAAGCTACCATGGTCTTGTACAGGTAAAAATTAGTGAATTTATGAAGTACTATAATTTTTGCAAAGATGAGAGTTTTGATTGCACTAAGACCGAAAACATTAGAAAATATATTGAGGGAAAATGCTTTGGCAAAAGTAATAATTATCGCAATAAAATTGTAAATGCCCTTCGAGGCTATTTCAAAGAGGCTATTAGTTGCGGCTATTATGCAAGCAACCCTGTTAAGTATTACCTCAATGTAGAAAGCACTAAATATGCAATTATACCTGACGACAAGGTTATTCCTAATCATGACATGAAAAGAATATTTTTGATTTTGAACCAATTAACAGAATTTGAGGCATTATTTATCAGACTTTTATACCATACTGGGCTTAGAATAGGTGAGGTTTTATACCTCACTGTAGGATGTGTTGTAGAAATAACACCCAACGTAATTACACTGGCGGTTGCGCCGTTTAAACAGCGAGAAAAGCCTATGTTGGTAATGATAGAGGACATAGAGGCATTTGAAGTTGTTAAGCAGTTAGTTGCTCTTAGAAGCAGATATGGTCGGCTTCCCCACTATAAAACCAATCAACTTGGATTATGGCTATTGACTAGATGCGATGATGACGGGCGTGGAATAGTACATTTAAATCCAAAAATGGCAAATGCAATTATAAGCAAGGCCTGTGTATTAGCTGGAGTAAAAAATTATACTAATCATTGTTTTCGGCATTCCTTTGCACATAGAAAACTGAATGATGAAAAGTATGACCTTGAGGATGTAAGTCTGCTGTTAGGACATTCATGCATAGATACCGTCAAAATTTATACTAAACTTACGAATGAGGAAAAGTTGATATATTTCAGCAGAATATTGGCACGGCGAAATGCAGTAAAAAAATATAGTGAAACTTACAAGGAACTAAAAGTAAACTTTGAAAAGCATGAGTACAGGATTACGACTAATGATTGTCACAACAGGTGGCACGGAAAAGGATTTTGTAGCACTAAAGAAACTGAGGCTTGCCCCGTAAGACATCTGAGTTGCTATACATGTTTTCTGTATAAGCCAGATATAAAAAAAGTGGGGGAGATGAAATGCGACTATGTTGCAAATTATCAACTATTAAATCAAGAATTGAATAAGGAATTCCCTATTCTGAAAGATGTTATATTATTTAGTAATATACTTTCAGCTATATCTGGTCATTTAGCTACTCTTGGTGTAAAAGATGAAATTTTACTATCGGATAAGCCAGTTCTAGATTTAGCTGAAAAATATATAAAGGAAATGAAATAGGATGAATGATACTAGACGGGAAAAAACAGAAGCAAGCATTAGAAATGCTTGCAATGAATTGGTTTATTTGTGGAAAAGAAAGTATGAGAGATGTGTCCAAAATAACGACCCGTTGCCAAAATCAATCTCTATACCACAAATTGCTGATAAGGCGAAGGTAGCCCCTAAGACAATTTATACTAATTCAGATTACAAAAGCATCGCATTAACTGCAATATCTAAGACTACACTCCACGAAGATTCAGAAACCTTAGAATCCTATGTAGATAAAGAGACGTACACAAAAAAAGAACTACAACAAATATTGAAAAGTATGGTTACGTCTCACAAAGCTACGTTGGAGAAAATGTCAAAATCATATATTGGGGCATTAAAGAAGGAAGAGGAATACGCATCAGAAATCAATAACTTGGAGAATATTATAAAAATTCAAGCAACCAAAATTGCCGAAACTGAAAGTGAAATGTCATTACTAAAAGGTAAAATTAGTATTTTAACACAGTTATAATAGTTCCTTGATATCTGGACAATTGTAAGATATAATATTTTAGTGTACATAAAGTGGAGGTGAAAATATGCGCAAAGATTGGGATTCATATTTCATGGATATTGCCTTTAAAGTCAGCGAGCGTAGCACATGCCCAAGACTTCATGTAGGGGCGGTTCTTGTTAAGGATAAGAGAATAAAAGCGACAGGGTACAATGGTAGTCCAAAAGGATTGCCTCATTGTGACGAAGATGGTTGTTTTATGGTAAATCGGCATTGTGTGCGGACCATCCACGCTGAACTCAACTGCATACTAGAGGTCGAACCTCTTGAACGACAAGGAGCAACGATGTATATAACTCATGCGCCTTGCCCAGAATGCCAAAAAATAATAATCACCAGTGAAATCAAACGAGTAGTCTATTCCAAAGAATATACACCTGAGGTAAACTGGCTTGAATTGGCAGAATCAATTGAAGTAGTGCAAATAGGAGAGTCAGAGGATAAATCACCTAACATAGAGAAGTAAAGTAATTTATTTTGGCTTTTTTATACAAAGGTAAAGTTTACTTATATATAAAAGCCTTTATTTATCTGGCTTGGTGCTCCACAATTGTTTAGTTATTACACATTTGCTGAAGTAAACTGCCTGCTTGAAGTTACACCGCAGGAGCGGCAAGGAGCAACTATGTATGTCACCCATGCGCCCTGCCCTGAATGCCAGAAGCTGATTATTACAAGCAGTATAAAACGTGTTATTTACTGCAATGAGTATACACCTGCAATAAACTGGTTTGACCAGGCCGAAGATATCGAAGTTGAAAAGTTGCAAGAGTGAACTTGTTGCAGGGATAAATACATCATTACCAACTATATTTTAAGGTTTAGGTGTAATACATATTATGGCATTTTTCACGATACTTAATCAAGTTTTTATCCTGTTTTTGCTCATGGCGGTTGGCTTCTTGATTTTTAGATTTGGCATGATTGATGAAACCGGTGTTCGTCAGTTTACATCTGTTTTGTGCTATATTGTTTCGCCCAGTATGATTATATACGCGTTTCAAATGCAGTTTTCGCCAAAGCTAATGGTAGGGCTGCTTATAGCCACATTTTCATCTATCGCTATACATATATTCTCCATTATTGCAGGTAGAGTTATGTTTAACAAAAAAACAGTGGGGGATGAATACAAAAGAACCGTTATGCGTTTCGCTGCGGTTTATACTAACAGCGGTTTTATGGGATTACCTTTGCTTCAGGCAATTGCGGGAACAAGAGGGCTTTTTTACGGCGCGGCATATAACGGCATTTTCAACCTTTTTAGTTGGTCACACGGCATAATGACTTACAGCGGAAAAACTGATAGAAAATCACTTGTCAAAGCCATAGCCAATCCGAATATAATCGCAGTGCTGGTTGGAGTTTTATTGTTTCGGTTTTCGATTCAACTGCCAGGTCCGATTTATCTTTCTGTGAAATATATTTCAAATTTAAATACACCTCTTTCTATGCTAATTATTGGAACCAGCATTTCGCAAATTCCGCTCAAATCAATTTTTGTGGGGAAACTTGCATGGATTATGGTGTTTCTGCGCAATTTAGTATTACCATTTGTGCTGCTTTTTGCGTTACATGCACTTGGAGTGAGCGGAGAGCTTCTGCTATGCTGTGTTATTCCTGTTGCTTGCCCTGTTGCCGGCGCAACGGTACTTTTTGCGAAACTGGTTGGTAAAGACACCAGTTTCCCCGCCAAACTTGTGACGATCACTACAATTACGAGCATAATATCAATACCACTGCTGGTTTATTCAATTAATGCATTAAAATTCTGACAAGAGTCTAAAAATATCATAATAAGCTACAAAATCTGTAGCGATTCATCAATATGCATAGTTTCGGAGAATTTTGAGGCACGCTCTAGTAATTTTCGCTTTATTATGATAAAATATAAGTTGTTTTTAATCTTTTTAAACGGGAGGTTTTTCTAATAATGCGCGACACATACGAAAGCCCGTTCGGCGCTCGTTACGCGAGCTGCGAAATGCAAAAACTTTTTTCACCTGACTTCAAGTTCAAAACATGGCGCAAGCTGTGGATTGCCCTTGCCAAAGGAGAAAAGGCGCTGGGCCTTAACATCACCGAAAAGCAAATTGCCGAGCTTGAAGCCAATGCCGACGATATCAACTACGATGTGGCAGAGG
>Ga0224527_1000633_pt1 | contig 22024 bp, 21 predicted proteins | sample CBST0metaG_FD_179882 | JGI IMG/M metagenome (GOLD analysis project Ga0224527, IMG submission 179882) | Peat soil microbial communities from Stordalen Mire, Sweden - C.B.S.T0 | ecosystem: Environmental > Terrestrial > Soil > Wetlands > Peat | place: Sweden: Norrbotten County, Stordalen Mire... | reverse complement strand
ACACAAACGTGCACTCGCACTTACTGCTCGTAAATTTATCCGGCTGATTTTTGGATTGCTGGCCAACCATCAGCTTTACTCTCAAAGTAGAGTAAGCCAAATTTAATATTACCATATTTTCACTTTTTCTTCGTTCTGAGGAGAAGGTTTTTTAAGTATACCCTTTTTTTTCAAATTGTTTACAATATTTATTATTTATGGACTTGACATATTACCAGATTGCTGAGGTTGAGTTTATAAACAAGATTATGGGTATTCCAGCTTGATATTTCGGTGAAAATACGACGATCTTTAACACTGTACAATCCTTGCACCAGAACCTTATTGAGAGACATTGTGCTATAATTATATTATTGTGAAAATTCGAGCTCAAGAATGCTCAGTTATGAGGAGAAAATCAATGAAGGCTTATCAGATTAAAATAGAATTGGTTGATTCAAACCCTTTAATATGGCGAAGAGTTATTATTCCGGCAGATGTAACTTTTAAGCGGTTGCATGACACGATTCAATTTTCGATGGATTGGTGGGACAGCCATTTATATGAGTTCGAGTTTCCCCAACAAAAACTCCGTATCACCAATGATGAAGACGCTTATGAAGAGTATAAGTATTATCAAGAAAAATATAAAGGCAAAGCATTAACCAAACGCAATGATCCACATGGAATGATTGCGCGAGTGCTGGAAACGACTATTAGGCAGCCACAGACCCTTAAAATCGATCGGTATCTGGAGGAATATAAAGTTATTACTTATGTTTATGACTTTGGCGATAATTGGCAGCATAAAATTGAGCTTGAGAAAGTCATTGATGATTATGCATTTGGGTATCCCATCATCCTTGGAGGCGAGGGTGCTTGTCCGCCTGAAGATGTGGGCGGAATTCCAGGGTATGAGGAGTTTCTCCGTGCCTGGAACGATACTAAACACCCTGAGAATGAAGAAACTCATCAGTGGGGAGAAAGCCAACACTATCGACCGTTTGATATTGTTTTTAGAAATAACTTGCTCAAGACTTGCTTGAGGATTAAGAAGGTGAAGATTGAGAGGTGCAATGATGAGTAACTTAATAGATAGCAGCATAACAATATATGATGCTTTGCAAAACATCAAAGACGGAAAATATGTAATGCCTGCATTTCAAAGACAATTTGTCTGGGGATGGAACAAATTGAGAAATTATGGGATTGCATTTTGTTGGATTACCCTATTGCTACATTTTTGTTTTGGCATGTTGATGACTCCAATGTGACATGGGATACATACTTCTGCAACTTTTTATCTGAAGTAACATTTGACAGCAGAAAACAGGCTGATAGTGTGAATTATGAATTAACTAGCATTAATGTTAAGAATACCGACACGGCTGTGCTTGATGGACAGCAGAGACTAACCTCACTATTCCTTTCGTTATTTGGAGAAGGATATATCCGTCCCAATTATGCGAGAAAGAAATTGGGGGACAGGCTTGTAACCAAGCTTTTAATTGAACTGAACAAAAACAAAATTTCCGTGGATGAAGAAGAGTATAATAGCAAAAAGTTTGACATCAAGTTCAGTGAAAAGGTTGGAAGATTAAGTCCTACACAATTTGAATTGAAAAATATTCTTGATCAGAAATTTCAAGATGACTCTACACGAGAAAAAACAATCGAAGATGCAATTGTAAATGTTCCAGCAGACGGTAAGAAATATGCACGAAATATTATAAAAAACTATACGGCCAAATTGCAATAATAAGTTGAACTAAATTTATTATGGTTAATTATGGTATATAATATTTATCAGTTTAGGCTGCATAGATTCGGTCCAATTCGTTTTCAAAAAGTTCTTCTGGCGTTCGATAACCAAGTATTTTTCTTGGTAAGGTATTGCACCAATCTTCAACGAAAGCAATAGTATCAAGACTACAATCAGCCATCCGCGTGCCCTTGGGCAAAAATCGTCTGATCAGTCCATTATGCCGTTCATTCGTACCTTTTTCGAAGGATGAATATGGATGTGTGAAATAAATTGTGGTGTCCGTTTCATTTTCTATATCGGAAAGATTTGCGAACTCAAAACCATTATCGCTTGTTATGGTCTTGAAAACCGCGCTGAAGCGTTCTCCACATTCTTCACGAAGTTTATCCATTTCTGCCATTACGGCTGAGGCTGATTTATCTGCTATTTTACGAACAATGAACTTTCTGGTTTTTCGCTCTGCTATGGTAAGCAAGACGTTATCCTTATTGGATTTTTAACCAATGACAGTATCGATTTCCCAATGGCCGAATTCTTCACGGCTATCGATAGAAAGAGACCGTTTTTCAATGCTCGTGCCTAGTTTCTCCTTATTAGCACGAACACGCTGCTTTTTAGTATTGCGCCGTACTTTCAATGGCAGGTTAATCTTTTTAACATCGGTAAGCCCTTGATCAACATAATTGTAAAACGTCTTTGTACAAACGGCTTCGATGTGTTTAAATTGACCGCTTTCGAGTAAACTTCCGACACAGGCATCAATGGACCATGTATTCTTACGCATCTCGTCACAAACGTAGGAAATGAAGTTATCGCAAACAAGGCGACGATTCTTTCTGCCACAGTTTGTACGGTGATTTTCGTATATGGCTTGACCTGCATCAGCAAGATACATGCTAACATTGCGCTTGTTTTTGATTTGAGACACAGTGCCACGGCGGATTTCATTGAGAATAGTATTGATCGGCCGGTGCAGTTCTTTGGCTATTTTGTAAGCAGAATAGCCATCTCTAATGCGGAGTTCAATGACTACCCGTTCTTGGAGGTTTAAGTGTTTATGTTTTCTAGAGTCCATGGTATAGTTAGTATAGTCCATAGCGATTATCCTTTCTGTGCTGATTATGTTTTAGACGATTTAATCTTAACACAGAAATAAATCCGCTATGGATTTTCATTTAGTTCAATTTGATTTTACAATGAGCCATTTTAAAATAATGTATAAGTATTAGTAAAAATACGATAAAGGACGGTTTTTACTAAACGACAAGGAGGGCGCCATGGTTACTAGGAATCCTTATCAGGATCATATATTTCCTGCCTGGAAAGGGTTTATAGCTGGAAAAAATCAGAATAATGGTATTGAAACACAAATCATTGAATCTTGGATTAGGTGTCAGCAAGCCAAGGTCAATCCTTATAATAATGCCATTCACAGTAGCTTAGATGGAGCATCTTTTGATGTGATGCTTGCGAAAAAAAGCCAACTGATAGAAATAGCCAAACCCTTTATGAGCAATCTATACAAATTTGTTCAAGGATCTGGTTTTGTTGTTGTGTTAGCTGATGAACAGGGTTATATCATTGATATGCTTGGCGATGAGGATGCTTTAAATAATCCTATGACCAACAATTTTTTTCGAGGTGCTAGTTGGTCTGAACAGCAAGCTGGTACAAATGCGATTGGTACTGCTCTTGCGATTCAGGCACCTATCCAGGTTTCAGGTGCTGAACATTATTGTCAGAAACATCATTGCTTGACGTGTTCAGCGGCTCCGATTTTCGATAAACATGGGCAGATTATCGGAATATTAGATATGTCTGGAGCCTCTGAGACATCTCATTTACATACCTTGGGGATGGTGGTGGCAGCAGCAGAGGCTATTATGGCACAACTTGATATAAGGCGGAAGAATCAAGAACTGGCTCTGTCCAATAAGCGCTTGACCAATATATTCAATACCATGTCAGACGGGGTGCTCATGGTAGATGGGTGTGGTATTGTAAGTCAGTTGAATCCAGCAGCAAAGGGGATTCTCAATAGAACTGAAAAAGAAGTGTTAGGCATGTCCATTGATCGGATATTTGGCAATAAATCATTCATAACAAAGCAAATGCTCAGCAGTAAGGAACCGTATGAAGATTTTGAGATTATGGTAGATACTAAGAAATGCACTTTCCACTGTTTGGCGACCGGCGAGCCTTTGACGGATGAGCAAGGCAAGGTTATCGGAGGGGTAATCATTTTGCGCCCGATTAAGCAGATACAAAAATTAGTTAATCGATTTGGTGGCTATTGCGCAACGTTGCAATTTAGTGATATCATTGGCGAGAGTTTAGAGATACTGGAGGTTATACGAGTGGCTTCTCTTGCTGCCGTCACATCATCTAGTATTCTGTTGCAAGGTGAAAGCGGCACTGGCAAGGAAATTTTTGCACAAGCTATTCATAATCACAGTGAACAACGAAAGGGACCTTTTGTAGCGCTGAATTGTGGTGTAATACCACGGGAACTGGTTGGTAGCGAACTATTTGGCTATGTTGAGGGTGCCTTTACCGGGGCATTGCGGGGAGGAAAACCAGGGAAATTTGAATTTGCTTCAGGCGGTACTCTGTTCCTTGATGAAATTGGTGATATGCCACTGGAGCAGCAAATAGCACTCCTTAGGGTATTGCAGGAAAAAAGTGTGATACGCATTGGTAGCGATAAGGTGATTCCTGTAAATGTAAGAGTCATCTGTGCCACCAATAAGAATTTATCGCAAGGGGTGGAAAAAGGAACTTTTCGTCAAGACCTTTATTATCGGCTAAATGTTATCTCTATCACCATTCCGCCGCTACGTAACCGTGTAAAGGATATTCGCCTATTGTTTAAATATTTTCTAAATAAAATAGGTCAGGATCGTGGTTCTCAATTTTGTGTTGAACCAGCAGTGATAGAGTGCTTAGAACGATTTGACTGGCCTGGTAATGTACGTGAACTACAAAATGTAGTTGAACGGGCTGTAAGTCTAACTGAGGCAGAGATAATTACCGTAGCACATCTGCCTATGGAGGTTTACGCATCGCAAAAATCGGTTCAGCCTCAGGCACAAACTTTACTCCCCCCTAATCTAAAAGAAAGCTTTGGACGTGAACAACGACGGAGTTTATTGGCTGCGACGGAACGTCAACAGATTCTAATGCTATTATCGAAATATGGCGGTAATATTAGCGTGGTAGCACGAGAATTGAGGGTTTCACGCAATACCCTCTATCGAAAAATGCGTTTACACGCAATAGAGAACTAAAAACAAAACACATAACACATATGTTACACATGCGTTACACATACGTCACGATTGTGTAGCATATGTGTGACATATGTGTTTTGTTAAAATGCTATTTTGTAGTCATATGGATAACGTTCTTGGGATCCGAAAATATAAATTTTATCTCATCTACGTAGGTGCAGGCAACAGTTTTACTAAAGACCAAGGCTTCATATAATCTGAATTTTCTAAAACGAGTCTGATTTGGCATGATATTTGCAACACATACTAATAATAACTGTTGAGCAAAAGGATATTCCTTTTGCAGTATACTAAAATTTTAGTTGTTCGTGGTTTATCTCTGATAGGCCATAGGGAAGAAAAAGAAATACAGTGCTCTACCAGGGGCGGTAAAGGAAGCAAAGCGCTGTTTTATTTTTTGTGCTTTGCTTTATTATTTGTAGAAGGATGTGAGCTCATGAAAGTTATACCCGTATGGGAGGCGGAAGGTGCAGTATTGTGCCATGATATTACGGAAATCGTTCCAGGTAAGGTTAAAAGTCGGGCCTTTAAAAAAGGTCACATTGTAAAAAAAGAAGATATACCTAGACTATTGAAAATGGGAAAAGAACATCTTTATGTATGGGAAGTAAATGACAGTGTTTTGCATGAAACGGATGCGGCAATACGAATTGCTAAAGCTGTTACAGGTTTTGGGATTACCTTAACGGAACCCATTGAGGGGAAGGTCGAACTCAAAGCGGAAATAGATGGATTGTTAAAAATTAATGTTGATGCATTAGAAGAAATCAACGAAATTAGTGAGGTTGTAGTGGCCTCCGTACATTCAAACCAATTAGTCAGTGCTGGAAAAATTGTTGCAGGTTGCCGGGTTGTTCCGCTGGTCATTGACGTTGATAAAATATGTAATGTGGAGCAAATAAGTCGCTTTGCTTTTCCAGTAGTAGAGATCAAACCTCTTAGATCGTTGAAGGTAGGAATTGTTACAACAGGTAGCGAGGTTTACCATGGACGTATACAAGATCAATTTGGACCAGTTTTGCAGAAAAAGATAAGTGAACTAGGTAGTAGGATTTTAAGACAGATTATTGTTGACGATAAAATTGAGATGATCAATGATGCCATACAAACACTCCTGCAAGAAGGGGCTGAGATGATTGTAACAACTGGGGGAATGTCAGTTGATCCAGATGACGTAACTCCAGCAGGCATTCGAGCGGCTGGTGGGCAGGTGGTTGTTTATGGAGCACCAGTGCTTCCAGGTTCCATGTTTATGCTAGCCTACATTGGGAATATTCCAGTACTTGGTTTACCTGGCTGTGTAATGTATCATAAGACAACAATTTTTGATCTGATTGTCCCGCGTATTTTAGCAGGGGAAGAGATTAGACGCAAAGACATTACACGCTTGGCTCATGGTGGGCTATGCACAAATTGCAATCCCTGTCAGTACCCACATTGTACTTTTGGTAAAGGAAATTAAAGGCATTATTTTGGGTAGACTAGTCACAAGAGGTTTTAGAGGTTTGCTACCTTTGAAATACAAGTCAAATTACAAAGGAGAGTGTGAAATGCAAAAGAAGGTATTGAATATTAATGGACTCCCCAGGACTTTGATTGTCGATCCAGAGACCAGTTTGGCAAGTGTGCTTCGGGAACAACTATTGTTGACTGGCTGTAAGGTTGGCTGTAATCAGGGGCAATGTGGTACTTGCTCTCTTATAATGGATGGTAAAGTAGTTCGCTCTTGTATTGTCAAAATGAAGAAAGTACCAGATGAAGCTTGTATTACCACAATTGAAGGTCTTGCTACACCTGAAAATCTCCATCCCCTGCAAATTGCCTGGATGGCATACGGTTGCGCTCAATGCGGTTTCTGTAGCCCAGGCTTTATTCTATCGGCAAAAGTATTACTTGATAATAACCCAAATCCTACGCGCGAAGATATCCGCGATTGGTTCCAAAAGAACCGTAATGCTTGTCGTTGTACAGGCTACAAGCCATTAGTAGACGCTGTAATGGCAGCTGCCAAAGTTCTGCGCGGTGAAATGCACAAAGAGGAATTACTATATAAGCCTGCAGGTAACAAGATCTATGGAACTACCTACCATCGTCCTTCCGCACTTCGAAAAGTGACTGGTACATGGGATTTCGGTGCCGATGTTGCACTGCAAATGCCTCCTGGAACGTTGCGTATGGCTTTAGTGCAGGCTGAAGTGTCACATGCCAATATTCTAGGAATTGATACTTCCGAAGCAGAAAAAATGCCTGGCGTGTATAAAGTAATTACTCATAAGGAGGTCAAAGGGAAAAATCGTATTACTGGCCTCATTACATTCCCAACCAATAAGGGCGATGGCTGGGATCGACCCATTCTTTGCGATGAAAAAGTATTTCAGTTTGGTGATGCTATCGCCATCGTTTGCGCTGACACAGAAGAACATGCCAAGGCTGCTGCTAAGAAAGTGAAGGTTGACTTGGACATTTTGCCGTCTTACATGAGTGCACCTGCTGCTATGGCGCCAGATGCGATTGAAATTCATCCTGGCGTACCCAATATTTATTTTGAGCAGGGCATTGTAAAAGGCGAGGACACCGAGCCTATCATGAAGAAACCAGATATTGTAACAGTGGAAGTGGACACATTCTGTAGTCGTCAGCCTCACCTTCCTTTAGAGCCTGACTGTGGGTGTGCTTATTTCGATGAAGAAGGTCGTTTGACCATTCATTCTAAGAGCATCGGGCTTCACTTACATCATGCCATGATTGTTGCGGGGATTGGTATTGAACCTGAAAAATGTCGTATTGTGCAAAACCCTACTGGCGGTACTTTTGGTTATAAATTCAGCCCGACTATTGAAGCGTTACTGGGCGTTGCCTGCATGGCAACTGGCAAGCCTGTTTCCCTCAATTTTACTATGTACCAGAATATTACTTATACTGGTAAGCGTTCCCCTGGATTTGTAAAATGTAAACTGGCTGCTGATCAAACGGGTAAACTTCTTGGGATGGAAACGGATTGGTTTATTGATCATGGCCCCTACTCTGAATTTGGTGATTTATTGACTTTACGTCAAGCCCAATTTACTGGTGCTGGTTATGATATTCCGAGTATTCGTGGTAAAGGTCGTACAGTGTGTACGAACCATGCTTGGGGATCTGCTTTTCGTGGGTATGGTTCACCGCAAGCTTTCTTAGCTTCTGAAATCGCTATGGATGAATTGGCAGAGAAGCTTGGAATGGATCCATTAGAACTCCGCTTCAAGAATATTTATCGCCCAGGTTCGACTACTCCTACGGGACAAGTGCCAGAAGTATTCTGCCTGGAAGACATGCTCAATACCCTCCGTCCCCTGTGGGAAGAAGCCAAACAGCGTTGCAAAGAGCTTTCAACACCTGAAAAAACACGTGGCGTAGGTTTATCACTTGGTATTTACGGTTGTGGTCTTGATGGTCCAGATAGTTCAGAAGCTTGGGTTGAACTGACCCCAACGGGTGTAACGGTAGCCGACTCATGGCAAGATCATGGTCAAGGTGCTGACATCGGTACATTATCCCATGCTCATGAAACTCTCCGTCCTCTCGGTATCAAGCCAGAGCAAATTAAGCTTCTCATGAATGATACGGCATTTACGCCAGTCAGTGGTCCATCTGGCGGCAGCCGTTCCAATGTCATGGTTGGTAATGCTATTCGGGTTTCTTGTGAAATGCTCATGAACGCTATGCGTAAGCCAGATGACACCTACCGTACCTATGAGGAAATGGTCGCTGAAAATCTTCCTCTTCGTTATAATGGTAAATGGACAGCATCCATGTGTACCGACTGTGACCCTGTGACTGGTCAAGGTAATCCATTCCCTATTTATATGTATGAGCTTTTCATGCCTGAGGTTGAAGTGGATATGAAGACAGGCAAGGCTAAAGTCGTTAAGTTTATAACAGTTGCTGATGTCGGAACCATTACGAATAAGACGACTTGTGATGGTCAAGTATACGGTGGCTTGGCACAAGGTATTGGCCTTGCTCTTACTGAGGACTTTGAAGATCTTAAGAAACACATCAATCTAGTGAATTGTGGTTTGCCTTTCATTTACGATGTTCCTGACGATATACAAATTATCTATAACATTACCCCTAGAGAACATGGACCTCACGGTGCTGCTGGCGCTGGTGAAGGACCACTGTCTGCTCCCCATCCGGCTATTCTTAACGCCATTTACAATGCCTGTGGTGTACGGATTTATTCCGTTCCTGCATTGCCAGGAAAAATAAAAGCTGGGCTTGATGCACTAGCTGCAAAAGATAAGTAACAGCTCTTATAAAACATTACCTAAAACGAATTGAAAGCTTTTTGTCTTTTGGTTCGTTTTAGGCTTTCTATAATAGGAAACTATCGTATTAGGTAAATCCTAATAAGGGAGGATCATATGGAGCAAAAAGTGTTACGTGAAAGGGAGAATAAATGTATTCAAGAGCAACCTCCAGGATGTACTGCCGCTTGTCCCGCTCACGTTGATGCCCGAGGAATAGCCGCTGCTGTGAGGAAAGAAGGCTATCAGACAGGAGCGGAGTTATTATACAAAATGATACCATTTCCCAGGATTATCAGCAGGATTTGTGATCAGCTCTGCCAGCAACAGTGTAAGCGAAAAGAAATTGATGAGTCTATTTCTATGAATGACTTAGAAAAGATTTGCGTGGACAATAGTCATGAATTAGCCTTTAAGCTTATACCTATACAACTAAAGAACAAGAAGGCTGCAATCATCGGCGCTGGTTTGAGTGGTTTAACAGCTGCGGTTGAACTTGGGAAAAAAGGCTATAATATCGTAATTTTTGAAGCAACGGATCATTTGGGAGGAAGTATATGGGAAATTTCAGAAAATAGGTTGCCGCGGCAGAGTATTGTTGACGATTTCGCACTGCTAAAAAAATTACCTATTGAAATCAAATTCAATGTAGTGATAGGTAATGAGGGCAATTCCGACTTGTCTCTTGATAGCCTCAGTACAACTTTTGATGCTGTTTATTTAGGCATAGGGTGCACCAATATTGCTTCTTTGCATTTAGGGCTTGCGCTTGACGCAAAGGGAGATATTGCAATTGATCCCTTGACAAGAGCCACCAGCAATCCCAAGGTTTTTGCTGGCGGCAGTCTTACCTTGGGAGCTAATAATAAGTCAACTATTACCTCGATTTCTCATGGGAAAATTGCTGCCAATTCAATTGACCGATTATTACAAAGTGCATCTCTTACTGCCAGCAGAGAAAAGGAAGGACCTTTTACGACATCACTTCATACCAATGTGGAGGGAGTAGAGGCACAAACTGCGGTAGGTCCTGCTGACCCGGATAAAGGGTATACTGCAGAGGAAGCTTTACAAGAAGCCAATCGCTGTCTGTTGTGTGAATGTTTGGAGTGTGTAAAGGTGTGTGAATACCTTGCTCATTTTCGTGCTTACCCTAAACGATATGTGCGGGAAGTATACAATAACTTATCCATTGTGATGGGTGTCCATCATGCTAATAAAATGATTAATGCATGCAATTTATGCGGTCTATGTGAGCAGGTTTGTCCAGGGAATTTAAATATGGGTGAGATATGCCGAGAAGCAAGACATACCATGGTTAAAAAAGGCAAAATGCCACCAGGGGTTCATGATTTTGCTTTGAGGGATATGCAGTTTAGCACCAGTGAGAAATTTGTGCTTAGTAAGCATCAGCCAGGTTTTGCGTCCAGTAGCACTGTATTCTTTCCTGGATGTCAACTCAGCGCATCCTCACCATCCCACGTAAAGAAGATATACCAATTCCTGTGCGAAAAAATAACTGATGGGGTGGGTCTGATGCTGAGCTGCTGCGGTGTTCCCGCTGACTGGGCAGGACAAGAAAGCTTATTTAAAGAAACTCTTCAGAGCATAGAGGATAACTGGCGTAAGCTCGGTACTCCAAGGGTAATTACAGCTTGCCCGACATGCTATAGTGTTTTTAAAGGCCACCTTCCTGATATGGATGTTGAAATGATCTGGACACTAATAGAAAAGGTCGGATTACCAGATAAAACAGATAGTAAGATGAGTCTATTGAAACTAGCTGTACACGATAGTTGTACGACAAGACATGAGGCTGAATTACAGCAGAGTATCCGAAATATTTTGCATAAACTAGGACATCAGGTTGAGGAATTAAAAAATAGCCACGAAACCACGGAGTGTTGTGGTTATGGGGGGTTAATGCTTTTTGCGAATAAAGAAATTGCCCATAAAATGATAAACAAGCGCATTAACGAAAGTGGCCATGATTATCTTACTTACTGTGCAATGTGTCGCGATAATTTTGCCGATCAAGGCAAGCGAGCCTATCATCTATTGGATTTTGTTTTTGGGATAGAAGGACAAAACCTGGCTGGGCAAAAAGGTCCTGGCTATTCTGATCGCCAAGAGAATCGGGTAAGACTTAAAACAACATTGATGAAAGAGGTATGGGGAGAATCGGTGGATAAAGGAGAGTGCAACATTACGCTGATAATTCCTGAAAATGTAAGAGACCTTATGGAGGATCGAATGATTCTTAAGGAGGATCTTATCAAAGTCATCGAACATGCTGAAAGAACTGGCGATAAATTCAAAAATATAGAGAATGATACTTACATTGCCTATTTAAAACCAGTAAGTGTAACTTATTGGGTAGAGTATTCCCTGCAGGAGGATGGGGTTGTAGTGCATAACGCTTACAGCCATAGACTAGAAATAAAGGGATAATGAGGTGATTTAGATAGAAAAGCAAGTTCAGGATACTATTATTTGTAATAAGTGTAGTATCCCTTTAACGCTAGGCAAGGTAACTTTGTCCTACTTGGGCAGTAATTTCCCTGTTGAACTTTACAAATGTTCCCAATGTGGACTGGTATTCATTCCTGAAGAGTTAGCAAAAGGTAAAATGGATCAGGTGGAAAAGGCATTAGAGGATAAATGATGGGACAATACAGTTCAAATTTGTATGAAAGCAGCATTTTTTCAAAAATGCCAGAGGGTATCCATCCTGGTGGATTCATGCTAACACAGCGGCTTGTTGATTACTGCCAGTTTCAGCGTAATGAGATTATTGTTGACGTTGGATGCGGTATAGGGACTACCGTGGAATATCTCCGAGATGTACAAGGGTTATATGCCATAGGAGTTGACTTATCGGCAGATTTAGTGCAGCAAGGGAAAGAACGTACTGCTAATTTACATTTAATCCAGTCTTCAGGGGAAAATTTACCTTTTGACGATCATTCCATTGACGGTGTCTTGGCTGAGTGCAGTTTATCGGTTATGCCTGATGTCGGCAGGGTTTTGACCGAAATGAACCGTATACTCGTTCCTGGTGGCAAGCTAGCGGTAACCGATCTTTATCTTCGGGATATGAGTTGTAATTTTTCAGCAGATCATTCATCGGGTATTATGACTTACAGTGAAATTATTCAGGTATTAGGAGAACAAAGTTTTGAAATAAAAGTCTTTGAGGATCAGTCTACGTTCTTAAGAGAATTTGTTGCGGGGTTCATTATGGAGCATGGTGGAACAGAAGAACTTTGGCAATGCATAGGAATAGAAGAGGATGATAAAAAAATACGGGGATTAGGCTATTATTTGCTGATCGCTGAAAAATGTTTATAGGAAAGAAGGTACACTTTGAATAAGAATACATGTCCACGATGTACGACGGAATTAATAGATGCTCCCTTGTATAAATGCGTACGATGCTTTAGCGTATATTGCAAGGAATGTGCGGATACTAGTGAGGGACGGTTCTGTCCCCAATGCAGAATGTCACAGCGCATGATCATTGCACCAGAAAAAACAAAATAAACATCCCAGGTTGGGATGTTTATCATATATAATGCATAAAAAGTTGAACTTGTTGTTCTGTTGAGGATGGGATACAGTAAGGTCATTCGTCGTGTTTGCAGCGGGGAGTATTTGGTCCCATGCCTAGCAAGTCGTTTATTTTGGTGATAGCTGTATCCGAAAAAAAGACGATTTGTGTAGCTTTACCGTCGATTGTCTCACCAGATAGCCGTATGCCGTTATCCGTTTCAACGTACTCAATGGGAAGATTGCGTCTAAAGATTTTGCTAGTAGTGTTATCCATAATTTCAACAACAACGGAATCAGCTTCAATTTTGTTTGGAAAATTAGTTTCTCCAAGATCCTGTACGTCATATTTTTCGGTCCATTGTTGAAGGTTCTCAGCAGTCACTGCCAGATAAGCGTTATGCAGTTCCTGCCATTGGATCAGCAACTCGCTATAATTTGTAGCGTGATTTTCAGCCATTTGCTTTAGCGTTTCCTTGCAGAACGTCGTAAATTTTTGTTTTAATTCGGAAGGGAAGTTTTGGTTCATTAGATGATCCTCCATAAAAAATAATAAGGTAGTACTATTCTCTCTATATAGTAATCTAGTGGTATGGTAAATTCAAGTGCATGATAACAGCTTGGAGGGATTTGTATGGTATTCAGTAGCCTACTGTCATCCTTAGAGTGTGGTAAAACAGTAGATATTATAACGATTATTGGCGCTACTCCTGATCATTATATTGGGAAAATGCTGTTGATTCATGAGGATGGAAGAGTAGAAGGGCAAATGGATGATCTTGTTGCTCAACAGATAGTGGATAAAATACGAATTTTGTCCTGGACCAAACCAGAGACTTTTTCCATTGAAGACCAATCAGGTGGGAAGTACCGGATTTTATGGGATAAAATAATAAATAAGCGTAATGCTGTTGTATTTGGGGGCGGACATATTAGTCAACCTTTAGTGCAAATACTCTCCTTATTAGACTTTATGGTAACAGTGGTGGATGATCGTCCTGAATTTGCTAATCATGACAGGTTTCCCAGTGCCCATAAGGTAATCTGCGAAAGTTTCCATCAGTCTTTTAAACAGCTGTCCATAAGCGATGATACGGCTGTTATTATTGTAACACGAGGTCATAAATATGATATGGAGTGCTTGCGTGCGACCATGTGCAGCAAGGCTCGTTATCTAGGGATGATCGGCAGTAAAAAACGTGTAAGAGAAGTCCTTCATCTGTTACGAGAAGAAGGAGCACCTGAAGAACTTGAAACGCGGCTGAAGGCTCCTATTGGTCTTAACATTAAAGCGGAAACGCCTGGGGAAATTGCTGTGAGTATTGTTGCAGAAGTGGTTGGAGTGTTTCACGGATATAAGGGGGTGCTTTGATGGATCAAGAAATGCTAAAAACCATTTGTGAATGGCAACAGAATGGAGAAAAGGTAGCTCTTGTTACCATTGTTGCTACCAAAGGTTCAACACCTCGCAAAGCAGGCAGTAAAATGTTGATTTTGCCCAATGGAAAATCTTTTGGGACCATTGGCGGCGGCTGTGGGGAAGGGGAGGTCAGACGACAAGCGTTAACGGCATTTGATGAACAGTGCTCCCGCTTATATACAGTGACCATGTTGAACGAAGTAGCTGCAGACGAAGGAATGGTGTGCGGGGGTATTATGGAAGTATTTATCCAGATTATCTGAGGGAACGAAGTAAGGTGTAGGTGAATACAACATGTGGAAGAAAAATAAAATAGCGGCACTTGTGCTAGCTGCAGGTTATTCATCCCGGATGGGAGATTTTAAATCACTGCTAACCTTAGGTGGTGCTACCGTTATTGAAAGAGTGATACATACTTTTAAGCAAGCTGGCATAATGGACATAAGGATAGTAGTGGGACATCGTGCTGATGAATTAATACCTCTATTGGATTGCTTGCAGGTAAGGCATATCTTTAATGCAAACTATGATGAGGGAATGTTTTCTTCGATTGTTAGAGGTGTACAATCCCTTTCTCCAGAAACCGATGCTTTTTTCCTATTACCAGGGGATATGCCCTTGGTAAAAAGCCATACTGTTAGATTGCTAGGCAGAGCTTTCAACAAGGTAGAAGCGGATGTTATTTATCCTGTTTTCCAAAAACGCCGAGGACATCCTCCGTTGATTGGGGGCAGTTGTTTTTCTGAAATTCTATCAGGAAATGGAATAGGCGGTTTGCGTCAGATACTAGAGCAACGTGAAAACCAAGCATATGAGGTAGAGGTACTTGATGAAGGAATATTGCTGGATCTGGACACTCGTGAGGAGTATCAGAAAATGAGTGCAGAATACTATCACCGAGGAATTCCAACCCAAGCTGAGTGTGATGCTATTTTAGTCCAGATGAATATACCAGATCGTATTGTGAATCATGGCAGAGTAGTAGCCGATGTATCGCGCAAGCTAGCTATTAGTTTGAATCAAGCAGGACTAAGTATTGATGTTAATGCTGTTATTGCTGCTGGGAATCTGCATGATTTGGCTAAGGGAAAACCTGATCATGCTAGAATGGGTGCAAGAATGCTAAAAAAATACGGGTATCATAAAGTGGCGCAGATTGTCGCTGCACACACAGATATTGAAATGGGAGAAGAAAGGCTGCCAGATGAAGCCGCAGTAGTCTATTTGGCAGATAAATTGGTGAAAGGCGACTGTATTGTGTCTGTTAATGAACGTTTTTCTGGTGCCATGGATAGATACACTGGTAATGCGGTGGCCGTAGCGGCTATTAGAGAGCGTCGCTTAAAAGCCCAAAAGATAGAAAAAACCATAGAACAGCTGTTAGGGGTAAGTCTAGTAAAGATTGTTACAGACCCATGTTACGTTTAAGCTGGAAAGGCGGTCAATTGCTATGCAGAATCAAGAAAATATAGTAGGGCTGACGGAAAGTGTTTGTCCAGTATGTCTAAAGCGTATTACTGCACAACGGATTCAGGTCGGTGATCAGGTTTATTTAGATAAAACATGTCCAGAACATGGGAAGTTCCAGACAATTATTTGGCGGGGAGAGCCGTCTTATGAGTCTTGGTCTGTTGATAAGCTGCCATCTAGGCCACCTGTATGTACTACTGACGTAAATCAGGGCTGTCCTTTTGATTGCGGCTTGTGTCCAGAACATCGTCAGCACAGCTGCTGTGTGTTGCTTGAAGTTACGAAACGTTGTAATTTGAACTGTCTCGTTTGTTTTGCTGAGGCATGTACTACGGATCATGATCCAGATATGAGGACTATTGAAAATTGGTATCGTATGTTGCTCAATAGTGGTGGACCCTATAATATCCAGTTATCTGGTGGCGAACCGACTATGAGGGATGATCTACCAGAAATAGTAGCCTTAGGCCGAAGATTAGGGTTTAGCTTTATGCAATTAAACACCAATGGTCTACGGTTGGCAAAAGATCCAGACTATGTAAGGAGATTGAAAGAGGCAGGATTATCTTGTGTATTTTTACAGTTTGATGGAACTAATGATACCATTTATGAAAAGTTAAGAGGAACTACGTTGTTGGCAGAAAAACAAGCAGCTATTACTAACTGTGCAAAAGAACAATTAGGAGTGATTCTTGTACCAACATTGGTGCCTGGCGTAAATACACAAAATATTGGCATGATTATTGAATATGCTGTGGAGAGAATACCAGCAGTGCGTGGTGTTCATTTTCAGCCGATCAGTTATTTTGGCAGATATCCACAAGCACCTTCTAATGAAGATCGCATTACCATTCCGGAAGTGATTCGTGAGATTGTTAGGCAAACTAGCGGAAAGCTTAAAATAATAGATTTTAAGCCGCCTACTGGTGAAAATGCTTATTGTTCCTTTCATGGTAATTTCGTATTGATGGATAATGGAGAATTAAAAGCATGGACAAAGGCTGGCCCAGAGGGGTGTTGTCAGCCCCAGGTAGCAGCGGTGGGAGCTAGGAAGGCCCAAACGTTTGTTGCTAAACGCTGGGTGGCGCCCCAAAGGGAAGAACAAAAATGCGAGGCGGATAGGATAGACAGCAATATGAACCTTGACAGCCTTGACGCTTTTTTAGATCGAGTCGAGAAGTATTCCTTCTGTATATCTGGCATGGCATTTCAGGATGTTTGGAATTTGGATATAGAACGTTTGCGAGAGTGCTTTATCCATGTGGTAAGCATGGATAGCCGAGTGATACCGTTTTGTGCCTATAATTTAACTGACAAGCAGGGTAGGCCCCTTTATCGTATGAAGGGATGATAATGAAGTTATGAGCGCAATAACACTAAAAAAAAACTTGCTGGAAGCATGGATTAAGAAAAAGATTGGAATTAGAGAGGGGGCCCTAAACCGAGAACACATTAGCCAGTATCAACTGGAAAAAGTGCGGCAAACGATTCGCCGGGCATATGGGAATAGCCCTTTTTACCGTACGTTATTAAAAGATGTTGCTGACATAGAAATGAGTAGCCTGGCAGATTTACACCGTTTTCCCTTCACCACTGCTGATCATATCAGAGACCAGGCACTGCAATTTCTGTGTGTATCCCAAAGTAATATCAGTCGAATCGTGACCCTAGATAGCTCTGGTACAACAGGTAAGGCGAAACGTATCTATTTTACTGCTGCTGACCAAGAACTAACGATAGATTTCTTTGAGCAAGGTATGTTTACGATAGTGAAACCAGGGGATCGGGTACTTATCTTGCTGCCTAGTGAACGTGTAGGCAGTGTTGGTGACTTATTGATGACGGCACTAAAACGGGCAGGAGCTAAACCTATTTTGCATGGTGTTGTACGCAATGTTTCTGAAACACTGGAAATCATGGCACGTGAGAAGATTGATTCCGTGGTTGGAATTCCAGTACAAGTATTGGCATTAGCTCGCTATACTGAATTTTCAGGAAAGACGGTTGGCTTAAAGAGCGTACTTTTAAGTACAGATTATGTACCTGAGGCTATTACCCTGGAACTGGGGCGAGTGTGGGGTTGCCAGGTGTTTGAACATTATGGCATGACTGAAATGGGGCTGGGCGGAGGCCTGGACTGCGAAGTTCATGACGGTTATCATTTGCGGGAAGCGGATTTATATTTCGAAATCGTTGACGAAAGAGGGGAGCCTGTACCTGACGGGCAGGAAGGTGAAGTTGTTTTTACAACCTTGACTAGGCAGGGGATGCCATTAATCCGTTATCGTACAGGCGATATTTCTCGGTTTCTTCCTGAACCCTGCTCTTGTGGTACCATACTGAGGCGGTTAGATCGGATTACCAGACGGAAGAATAATCAAAATTCTCTAGGAGAGGATCAGTGTTTTATCATCGCTGATTTGGATGAAAGGGTATTTGCGGTACCTGGAGTGATGGATTATACAGTAAGTGTTGATGATGTACAACTTGCAACGAAATTACATGTTTCTGTTTGGATGTTTGCTAACTGTAATAAAAGTGCTGAGCTTGCACTTTATGAGGCGCTGAATAAAGTGCCGGTGATACAACAGGCAGGGCAGACCGGCAGGCTCTCAGTAGTTATAGAAATGATGGACTGTACCAATGTTATTTTACCAAATCCAGTTAAAAGAAGGATTATGGAGTTGAAGAGAACTGATGGAAAATAGGACAATCTATTTGATCAGGCATGGAAAAATTGAACTGGCAGATAACCAAAGGCGATATATTGGACAACTTGATTTGCCATTAAGCAAGGAAGGCATACGGCAAGCTCAGTGTTTACAAAAAATGTTGGAACCTGTGAATATTAGTACAATATTCAGTAGCGATCTTTCCCGCTGTCAGCATACTGCAGAGATCATTGCAGAGGGGAAAACGGTGGCAAGGATTATGCGGAAAGATTTGAGAGAGATCCATATGGGTGAATGGGAAGGATGTACATTCTCGGATATAGCACGGCGATTTCCAGGGCAGTTTAAGGGGCGTGGTGCCGATATAGGATATTACCGAGTTCCCGGAGGAGAAAGCTTTGCTGATTGTTATAAGCGTGTCACTGCTGCCTTTCATGATAGTATGAATTGTTCATCAGGTAATGTTTTATTTGTAGGCCATGCTGGAGTCAACCGTTTACTACTGTGTAATATTCTTGGAATGCCGTTGGCAAATCTTTTTAAAATACGACAGGATTATGGCTGTTTGAATAGTATTACATGCACGAATTTCAGTTATCAGTTAAAGTTAGTTAATTTTCAACCTTAAAACAATAACAATACTTTACTAGGGAGGAATTGTAATGTCAGAAGAAATGGCTCGTATAACGGAGCTTCATATGCAGGGATTTAACTGTAGCCAGATCATTTTAATGGTAGGACTTGAACAACAGGGAAAAGGCAATCCTGAGTTAGTGCGGGCTATGACAGGACTGGCTGGAGGGTTGGGTTTTAGCGGGAAAAACTGTGGGACCTTAACGGGAGCAGTTTGCTTGTTGTCCTTATATGGAGGCAGAGGGGAGCTGGAAGAACGAGAAAATCATCATTTAAACAAGATGATTCAGGAGTTAGTAGAATGGTTTGAGGAAACATTTGCTAAAGAGTACGGAGGCATTGATTGTCAACATATTATGAATAATGATCCTTGGAATCGTTTGACGCGTTGTCCAGAGGTAGTAATCAAAACCTATTTAAAAGCGAAGGAAATTCTTGAAGATAATGGATTTATTAAGGACATGGGTTGTGGTGCAAAAATCAAAGCCATGCCATAATTGTGCCAGACTAAAATGATGACAAAGGAACTAATTTATAGCAGGGCGAGGTGAAAAGGATGCAGGATGGTTATGGTCGTATCATCGATTATTTGCGGATCTCCATTACTGATCGTTGTAATTTTCGTTGCAGTTATTGTATGCCACCGGAAGGTGTTGAATTAATTGAACATTCTGAAGTGTTATCCTATGAAGAATTGTTACGTATCATTACCATACTTGGACAACATGGCGTCAATAAAATTAGACTCACTGGCGGTGAGCCATTAGTGCGTAAGGGGCTAGTGCAATTTATTCGTAATATCAAAGAATTTGGTAGCATAAAAGATTTAGCGATGACGACAAATGGAAGCTTACTTGGTGACATGGCCTATGATCTTAAAGTGGCTGGTCTTAACCGAGTGAATATTAGCATAGATACCAATAATCCGGAAGGCTTTTCTCAGATTACTGGGAGAGGTCAATTGACCGACGTCGTAAGAGGTATCCAGAGCGCTATCGAAGTTGGTCTGAGTCCAGTGAAGTTAAATGTGGTTGTTACAGAAGTTCTGTCAGAGGAAGATATTATATATTTTATTGATCAAGTATATAAATTTCCTATTGCAGTACGGTTTATCGAGTATATGCCAATTGGTCGCTGTGGTGTGAAACCAGAATATAGCATCGGAGCGATAAAAAATATGATTAGTACAGCTGGTCGGGGCGAGTTACAATCCGCAGTGGGAACCACGGGAAGTGGTCCGGCAAAATATTATCGTTTGCCGCAGGCTCTTGGATTATTCGGCTTTATCACGCCGATCACAGATCATTTTTGTCAAAATTGCAATCGTATCCGGTTAACGGCGGATGGTAAAATTAAACCTTGCTTACTTTCAAATCATGAAATAGATATTAAGACTGCCTTGCGCGGCGGGGGCAGCGACCAAGCAATCTATCAATTATTTTCTAAGGCGTTGCAAGAAAAACTCTATCAGCATAGATTAAGCGATACTACGGAGGGGAGGGATTTGACACGGGGCATGTTTCAGGTTGGTGGTTAAAAAGGAAGAGCGAATAGGTGGTTTGTTAACCCAAGTGCAACAACTCTTCAGCCAAAGCTTGATAAGGAGTTCTCCAATTGAGACATTTGCGAGGACGGTTATTGAGCAGGTGGATTGCTTTATCCAAATGTTCCTACGTTGCCGTCAAAAAGCTTGTATACTTCGGAAAAAACTGACGTAACAACCCATTTGTATTTTCATTAGTAGGCCTTTCCAAAGGACTATGTGGATGCGCAAAATATACCTGTGCTTTCAATTCAGCCGTTATGGTTTTGTGGGCAGCAAATTCTTTGCCGTTATCTACGGTCAACGTATTGCAGGGAAACCCCTTTAAGCTGGTGCATATCGATTCCTTCAGTGTTCCTGGACGGTGGTCATCAAGCTTCTTTGCTATCAGGAAGGGTGTTTCTCTGTCGGCCAACGTCATAAAGCACCCTGTTCGCCATTTTGTGGCGACTGTATCGCCTTCCCAATCACCGATACGATTTCTATCAGTTGTTTCAACTGGTCGATCGTCGATGGATATGCAATCTGGAATTGTACCTCTTCGTTCTTCACCCTCCGCCTTGTGAGTTTTTCCGGTTCTGGTGCAAAAATTCTAAACATGATATACTCTTACCGATAAAATCGGAAATAGAGGTAAAGAGAATGTTGAAAAATATATTTAAATGGAAGCATTTTCAGTCAGATATCATCATGTTGTGCGTTCGCTGGTATCTTAAATATCCACTGAGCTACAGGATGCTTGTGAAAATGATGCAGGAACGAGGATTAAATCTAACTCATACCACAATCATGAGATGGGTTCATCAGTATTCTCCCATAATTGATGAAAGAACAAGAAAACATCTTAAAGCCACCAATGATTCATGGAGGATGGATGAAACGTATCTCAAAATTAAGGGCAAAAATGCATATTTGTATAGAGCCGTAGATTCACAAGGGAAGACAATAGACTTTTTTGTATCTGAATATCGTGATAAAGATGCCACAAAGAAATTCTTTAAGAAGGCTCTAAAAGGTCTACATAATCAGCAACCAAGAGTAATAACAACTGACAAGTACGTTGCAACAGAAGTCGCTATTCATGAAATGATTTATAGTGGGACCCTTTCAGTCAAAGCCACCCTTCGAAAGATAAAGTACTTGAACAATATTATTGAGCAGGATCATCGATTTATTAAACGAAAGATCAAACTCATGCTGGGATTTGATAGTCTTAAAACTGCTGAGAAAACAATTTGCGGAATTGAGATAATGCATATGATCAGAAAAGGACAGGTTGAAGAAATTGAGGCCACTGAAAAACCTACGATTATCTAGCAGAGTTAAATAACTGTCTTACAAAAAGACGACTCAAATTCAATTTTTGAATTCGGAGTCGTCTTTTTGTAGATTGGACTGCCATATTGACCTGATT
>Ga0224527_1000631_pt1 | contig 22053 bp, 14 predicted proteins | sample CBST0metaG_FD_179882 | JGI IMG/M metagenome (GOLD analysis project Ga0224527, IMG submission 179882) | Peat soil microbial communities from Stordalen Mire, Sweden - C.B.S.T0 | ecosystem: Environmental > Terrestrial > Soil > Wetlands > Peat | place: Sweden: Norrbotten County, Stordalen Mire... | reverse complement strand
TATGCAGTGTTCAATAGTTAGATCGAGAGGCAGAGTTCCATGCTCGTTTCGAAGAAGAGTAATGCTCGCTAGGGCCGCGTCATAGGCCACCGCCCGACCACCGCTGTCATAAGTCGAGATGTTGTCGTCCTGTTGAGGGCGATCGAAGAACGAGAACCGCACGGCGGTTCGCAGAATACGCCTGACCTTATCGTCGATAATGGGTTGCGAAATCTGGCCGCTGGCAAGCGCTGTTTTCAATGCGGCCGGATTCATGAATTTGCCGCGAGGCATCTCAAGGTCCAGTCCGCCATTGACAGCACCGACAGTGTCGTAGGTCGCGCCCCAGTCCGACATCACAACGCCATCAAAGCCCCACTGCTTCTTCAGCAACTCATTGTTAATCCCGCCATTCTGTGTCGCGTGCTCACCATTTACCAGGTTATAACTGTCCATGACCGCGCCGACATGCGCCTCGCGCACGCTTGCCTCGAATGCCGGCATGTAAATTTCGCGTAGCGTGCGGTCATCAACTACGGAGTTGAGATTATGCCGATCGAACTCAGAATTGTTGGCGGCAAAGTGCTTCACCGTTGCGACGACTCCTTGCTGTTGTACGCCTTCGATGAACCCAACCGCCGTCCTTGCGGCGAGAAAAGGATCTTCGCCAAAATACTCAAAGTTGCGCCCGTTCATGGGAGCCCGGTAGATGTTGACCCCAGGCGCCAAGAGAAAGTTCACACCGCGAGCGCGCGCATCCCTTCCCATGCTTTCACCCACACGACGCGCCATCTCCGGATCCCACGCAGCGGCAAGGGAGATTCCTGCCGCGTAGGCCGTCGATCTGCCATACGTCCGAACTCCATAAGGACCGTCGCTCATCTTCAAAGCCGGCATGCCGATGGAGGGTAGTGCGCGCACGGAAAAGTCATCGCCGCCAATCAGCATAAGCTTTTCATCAAGCGTAAGCTTCGCCATCATGGCCGAGACCCTCTCCTCAATCTGAGGGCTATCGGGAACAGGTGCCTGGCCCCGCGCAGCCAATATCGGCAGCAGCCACAGGATGCATAACCACGAGAGATGGCGTTCGATAGACGATAGTCCGCTGTGTTGAGTTCCTCGATCACGCTGAGGGTATGTCACCATTGAATCCTCCAGAAAGTAATGCGGAAGTTGCAAGAGGGAGGTTATGCTTCCAGCAGATCTGATGGAAGTTTCGGCACGTTATCAATGAAGTTAAAGCTCATCTACTGTGACTGTGCGCTTGTTTTAGTAAGTGTGCGGTTCATTTTTGAGTTCACCAACGTTAACGATCGGCAGCACGACGGAAACCGATGGTCGCGGCTCGGTCCACCCCGGGGGACATCAGCAGATATTTGCCGTGTTCATCGTTGCGATAAGCTTGTTGAAAGTACCAAATTGATCCTTGAGGTTGGTAGAAGCTGCCGCCGCGAAGGATTGCAGCGCGTGTGTGTTCATCCTCATAAACGCCAGTCCACTGCCAGACATGGCCGACCATGTCCTGCACCCCGAACGGACTTGCTCCCGCTGGGTGGGAACTGACATCGTCTACTTGTGCCAGGCTGTGTCCACGTTGCGCCAGAGGAACAGCTTCAGGATTCCAATTCTCTCCCCAGGGATAAGCACGACTGTCATTACCTTGTGCGGCATATTGCCATTCCCATTCATGAGGAAGCCTTTTGCCGGCCCACCGCGCATAGCCGCCATCGTGAGGGCCACGAAGCACCAGGCACGGCGGTCCAGGTATCTGCGATCCCGGAATTACAACGTGAGTGTCCTGTGCGACGGAAATGCTTCCCAAAAGAAGCAAATTCACCAGAGACAACAATGCGAATGCCCATGCAAACGAACCCCTCCAGCGCCTGCGGCGTGTTTTCTCTATGTGCCGGCCTATATCCGTCCGTCCGTCGCTGCAACATCAATTGATCCATCTCTCGACTGAGAAGTTCACGCAAACCTTCTCGTCCCTAAGGAAGTGGATTTGACGACAAAGCCGGAGCGAAACCGAGCTTCGCGATCCGGATGCCTTTCAGACCTGGCAATAGCGCTGCGATATAAAGCTGTCCGTCATCCTCCACGATTTCAGGCGCTGCAATGGGTAAGGTACCGACCAAGTACCGGTCATCGTTCACGCCAAACTTCAGCGGATCCTTCGATCGATAGATACTGGTCTGCGCGTGTTCGCCGTAACGTTGAGTGCGGAACAGATAGTAGTAGCCGGATGCCTTGTGGTAGTACACAAAAGGACACTCAGCGGAAAAATGACCGGTTCCGGCCGAACCGCCATAAGCTATCGTCTTCGATGGGCTCCATGAGTCGAGATTCCTGGAGGTGCGAACGAAATCGGCACCGTGATTCTCAGGATTCGCGGTGTAATAGGCATAGAACGTGCCGTGAATGCGGATGACCATCGGATCGCGGGTGTTACTTTCCGCGCCTTCACTGAACATACCGGACCTTCCATTCGGCCCGAGTTGGCGTGCGAAGGTTTTCCCATCCATGCTTATCGCTTTGTCGATGTGATTCCAGTCGCCATAGAACATGATGTATTTGGATCGAACTTTCAGGACGTAGGGAGCCTGCAGACCTCCTGCCATCTCGCCAAAATTTGGATCGGCCTCCATCGCAATGCCCATCGGTTGCCAATCGCGGTCAGTGATCGTTGTGCCTTGCCATCGGTAGAGCAACCTTGTTTTTCCTCCATTGTTGGCTTTACGAATGCAGGACCACATTTGCCACGTGCCGTCCGCTGCCTGCCAAACAGCAAAGTCCACAGGCTCTTGTTCTGTCGAGTTGTATTTGCCAAGATCAGGCACATCAGCCACCTGCCACCAGTCGGACTGGATCTGCGGAACAAGCACTGATTTTTCAGCACTCCGCCCTGCCGGGGCGGTGAGTATCAGCACGAAGGCAAGACCAGCACCCGTAACTATTTCAATTGTCAGTCGCCGCGTGAAGTTCATCAAAATACCCTTGTCCATAAGTTCTATGTGCTCTGCATGTCCAGCACTGTTGTTGTCCCACTGGGGAACAGACAAGCACGAAAGAGTCTACGATTTAACGGGAGACCGTCTCTGGAACGTAAGCGGATAGATGGTAAATGTGCCCTTGGAGCCTTGCTGTGACAAACTGGTCCGCCTCGATGGCCGTCACCGTCCCGTCGCGAATCTGCAACACAAAGCCGCACTCATGATCGAATCTGAGATCCGGTATGCCATCTCCATCTAGATCCACATCCTTGGCTCGACCTCCCGCAAAGTTGCGGCCGACATATACGTCGCCGTCTACGCGTCCCAATATCGAATGAAATCCGCTGGCGGTGAGATGAAACGAATTCAGCACGTTCTTCGCATCTGGCTGCGAACCATCATGCGGATAGACAAATGTATTTGAGGCCTCCCCTCCCGCAGACCTCATACGGATTGGAAGCAGGTCGCCATAGCTCGAACGTACAGGCGTCCCGCTTGCATCGAGGGTACTGTCCTTATCCACCGCCAAAAAGCTCTCAGTGTCTGCGCTGCCGACAAACGAAGTCTCGGCGATGCGTGGGGCAGTGTGGACCTGCAAAGGCCTGCCGTCATCGATCAACAGTGGCCACGTGACGCCCCAGACGGCTGAGTCTGGAGAGACGCGCTCCACGGTCGAAAGGATTCCGTCCGGAATGATGATGAAGCGGTTGCGAAAACTTGGACCGTGGTACCCGGCAATTGGATGGTATTCCAACGCGCAGCGCACGATGGCAGGATTTACCATCTGCACGCTCCATGTAGCCTCATAGCCCTTAGGCATTTCCGCAAGGCGAGTCCATCGGCCATCACGCAAAATCTCTGGTGCGAAGCTCACGGCTGCCATTGCCGTCTGTGCGCCGTCCGACGGTCCCAGACGCGTGTTCCACCCCGCACGCGCAATGCGAACGAGCCCTAGAGGTGTCCACCAGTTGCCGCTGCTTATCTCTGTTTCACCACGCAGATTCACCTGGATCTGCGTACCACCAGCATTCGCAAATGCGGAAGCAAATCGTGGGTCCAATTCGATGGCATATCCGCCGAGTTCAGCAGGCACCGGCTGTTCCTTTATGCTTGCCGTCTCCTCTTTGCGCAGCAGATAGGCTTCGCTGAGATGAAACATCAGCGAACCCGTGTAATTGCTGTACTGCGTTGCGGTCTGGTAGCCGACACGGAGTGTGGGATCGAAATGATTCTTAGTGATGTAGTAGCTTCCCGCCCATCGGCCATCCTCCCTGCGCCATCGATCGATGCTGCTGAAGGCAAGGTTTGCAGATCGGCGAAACATCCCAGCCTCACGCAGATCGCCGTGCTGCTGAGCCTGCCAGGCCATCGTTTCGAATCCGAGAAGCATGCCTATGTCGGTCCACACATGATCGTCGGTACGTCCATTCGCAGGGACTTGCCCGGTTGGATCTTCGAGCAGAAGGGTGGTGCGGAGCGCGGTTTCAACGTCATGGCGAATCTCGGATGCGCTTGGCCCGTTGTAGCCAGCGCGCAGCATCGCGAGGAGATTATTCTCGCCGACGAGCGCGACGCTGAGCGTATCGGGATCGCTGCTGCCGTCGTGATAGATGTGGTACGGACCGACCGCCAAGCGACCGCGCTGTTGCTCACGCCACGAGCGTTCGATAAACTGGACAGCCTCTCCGTGGGACACAAGGTTAAGGCGCGCGCGTTGCCACTCGCCTTTCATGGCATAGGTCTGCCAGTTGTTATTTAGTCCCATGATGATCTGCTGCACGGGCAGCCGCAGTCTGGCGCGCCAGGTGTCCCACTGTGTACGAGGAACGAGATTCCGGTAGATCGGAATCGCTTCGGTCACCGACGCCAGAAAGAATTCGCCGTGTCCATCCGGTATTTCCTGACGGCCAAGAGCCATTTGCCTGGTTGCGCTTTCCATCGCAGCTATCCCATTCGGCAGCAGGTCTCTTGCCCTCCCCGATTTGACCAACGTTCCAACGGCAAACGCAAAATATGGCGTCGAATACTGAAACTCTCGATGCAGATAGGGATCAATGATTGCGCCTTGCTGGTTCTGCAGGGGAGCCATGAAGCGGCAGAGCCCTTCGATAACGTCGAGCATTTCCTTCGGCGTGATATCGAGCGACACCCACGGGCGTGAAGCGAGATGAAAACCAGTCGGCCTATCATAGGTGTGATCCGCTGACAGTTCTGGCGGACTTGCTGGCGCCGACGACCCAACCAGCATGGCGATGCCGATAAATATAATCCAGAACAACCGCGCATTTCGACTCATTGTGGCCTAATCGCTGTGCGTGAAGACGAGTCGAGATCCTCACCTATGTTCCCCTTAACTATGTCCTCGACGGCTTCATAGGCGGCGGAAATGCGCAGGCGGATCCCTTCCAATTCATTAGCCTCCGCCTCGGGGGTCCAGCTTCTATTCGCCTTCATTGCCGCCCGAAGCAGATCGATGCGGTGTTTCGGCGATATCTCCTTCACTCGCTCCACCGCCGCTATTGCCTTGGGAAGATCATCGCGATAGTGCTGCATGATCGTCGCGGCATCCTGCGGACGGTACTCAAGCCGATCTCCTGTCTGCATCGCATTGATGAGTTCGTCTGGCGGCACACCTACAGGCGCTATGCGATTCAACGCATCGTAGGCATCCCTGAGCCGTTGCATCGTTCCAGAGAACCCTTCCAGCATGCGATGCTGCACGACAAGAGAGTGCTCGCGTCGGATGCTAACGGTCACGGCGGTGTCGACAGCAAAGCTGTCAGTAGAGATCACAGTGGTCAGTGTGTTTCCTTCGAAGCGCCAGCCTTTCTTCGCAGGATTCGGCTCATACGGCAGGAACTCGCCATTTACCGTTACGCTCGATGGAGGCCAATCCGCAGGCAAACGTATCTCATAGCTCCGAGTGTGCGCCATGCCAGGATAGCCGCCTTCTACTGGGGGTATCTTGATCTCGGTATCGTCGTCGGAACGCACGGAAGTAAGTGACGTCCAGGCTTCCTGACCGGCTGTGTAGGCCTGGGTATCACCGGCGTCCTCGTACAATTTGTAGCTGGAACTCTGGCCCTGTTGCAATGGGAAAACATTGACGATCAGCGGCGAGAGTGGACGTTCTCGACTCCACAGCATCGGGGGGGCCATCGGAATGATCGCGCCTGCGCGCACGTACATAGGAATCTGCGACAGGGAAAAGGTACGCTTGAATCCGGCCGGCCCGTGGAGCGTCCTCCCGGTCGGCCACTCCATCCAATCGCCCGGTGGAATCCATACCGTCTGCTGGGCCAGACCTGTCTCAGAGTCTACAGGCCCTACGATGGGAGCAACGACCATGTTCTCGCCGTACTGATACTCGCCCTTGTTGTTGTATGCGTCGGATTGCTCGGGCCAGTCGTAATAGAGAGGGCACAGGAATGCTACGCCTGTGTCGTAAGTGCGGCGTGCTTCGGTGTATATGTAAGGCAGCAGCGCATAGCGCAAATGATAAGCCTCTTTCATCACGTCGGAGTATGGTTCGGGGTAGGCCCAGATACGTCGCTCAGCGTCAGCATTTTTGGTCGTGTGTGTACGCAGTATTGGGCTCAGGGCGCCGAACTGCAGCCAGCGCGTATAAAGTTCCGGCGCGATGACGCCGGGCATGTGGCCGCCGATGTCATGGCTCCAGTAGGCATAGCCAACATTGGCCGCGGTCGCCGTAAACCAGGGTTGAAAGGCGAGCGACTCCCAGACAGAGACGGTATCTCCGGAGAAGCCGATCTCATATCGATGATTTCCAAGCCCCCCCCAGCGATGAAAGATGAGAGGCCGCCGTCCCTCCCGCTGTAGGTCGGTGAAGTGCAGGTAGTTCAGCCACCAGGTCGCGTTCACCCCCGCCAGACGAGTGCGCTGTTTCTGTTGCAGGTCCAGCCACCAGAAGTCGACCCCCTCTTTCTCCAAAGGATGATGCAGGATGTCGAAGTAGTTCCTTACAAACTTCTCGTCTGTAGGATCGAAGGGCACATATTGCTTGGTTGCGGGGTCGATTCCCATGGCCCGTGCCATATTTGGATAAGCCGATTCGAACGGCTGAACCCCAGAGGCTGGATGCAGATTCAACGTGACCTTCAGCCCTTCGCGATGGATCTTGTCGAGAAAAAGCTGCGGATCGGGAAAGAGCAGATTGTTCCACGTATAGCCGGTCCATCGGGCCACGTTGCCCGAGGGGTCCTTGACGCTCCAATCGTTGAGGAAAGGCAGATGCCAGTCCATATCTATAACCAATACATCGAGTGGCACATTGTTGGAGCGGGCCTGATCTACCAGATCCGAGAGTTCCTGATCGGTATACGCCCAATACCGCGACCACCAGGCGCCGAAAGCAAACCGTGGGGGTAGTGGAATCCTTCCTGCAACCCGAGTAAAATCGCCCAACGCCAGCTTGTAGTCGTGCCCATAGCCGAAGAAGTACCAGTCCTGTCGGCCTTGGCCTTCACCGGGGTCGATCGTACTCTCCTGGGAAGCGGTCAGCGGATTGGTCGGCTGGGAGGCGGTTATCGTTTTAGGACCCGGTCCAGGAGTGAATGACATCTGTCCGGGAATCGCGGGCCGTTCGACTGCCCATGGCAAGTGACTCTTTTCTCCTTGTGGAAAGCTGAAGTCTGCCGAATCGAACAGGGGACGAGCGGAATCGTCGACGACAACCCATCCGTCACGGGAGATCATACCCCGGCCCATTGGCTCTCGTGTTTTTCCGCCCCTTGCGCCATCAAGCGTTCGGGTCGTGCCCAGCAGGTTGCCGGTCGCGGGCGTGCCAGGGACCCATCGCATCGGATTGCCATTGAGCCGAAATGTTACGCTCAGGTTGTTCTCCGTAAAGTGGCCATCGCCCGTAGCTAGATAGGTCAAGTCGAGCGCGGCGGTGTGAAGGTGCAATTCTTGCCCGGTTCTCGTCCGATGAACACTCTGCGTAAACATAGGCACGGGGAGATGGCGATTGAGGAAGACAAACGACGCCCGATCTTCAAACCTTGCATCGGCGGCCCATTCCATCCGGATCATCTGCGGCGTGAGCACCGTAAAGCGGGCATGACCGATATGTACCTGTGCCGCTGGATCGGCCACAGGATCGTACTTCCCTTCGGGAGATTCGACCGTTCCTCCGATACTACCCAGCAGAGGCTGCTGTCCGAACATCGGGAACAGTGCAGCGCTACATATCAGCAAGACCCACATTTGGTGCATCGTGCGTCCACTGTGCCGTGTTCCTTTCGTCATTCTTGTAAGTAGCGTCGTCACCGCAGCTCCCATACCTTGACGTAATCCACCAGCATCTCCGATGGAAAAACTGAGGACTGATCTGGATTGCCTGGCCAGCCGCCGCCAATGGCCAAGTTGAGCAGGAGAAAGAATCGCCGACTGTCAAACGGCCAGACCGCGCCCGCTGGGAGTGCTCTCGGCGTGTCAACTGCATAGGGTTTCTTCGGGTCGTCGACATAGTAGGCGATGCTTCCGGGCCGCCAGATCATACCGAATGTGTGAAAGCGCGCGGCAAATGGCGTGCTATCGGGCAACCTGATTGTTGTACCAACAGTGGGGCCGGGAAAACCTTTGCCATGAATCGAGCCATGAATTGTGTCTGGCTCTTTGCCGATGTTCTCCATCACATCCAGTTCGCCGCACGCAGGCCATTTCGCTGTATCGATGTCTTCGCCCAATAGCCAGAATGCGGGCCACATTCCTTGTCCGGACGGAATGCGAATGCGCGCCTCAAAGCGTCCATACCTAAACGTCTTGAGGTTTTTCGTCAGCAGGCGCGCCGAGGTGTACTGCCCACCCGGCGTTTTTCGGGCAACAATATGCAAATAGCCATCGTCGCCAACAAAGGCATTCGGCTTTGCAGGGTCGCACGGCACTTTACTGGAATCATAGGCACAATACACCTCCAGTTCCTTGTTGCCCCATCCATTCCCACCCTCTTCGTAGGTCCACACAGCCGGGTCGAGCTGCGCGCCGTTCCTGCGGTCAAAGTTCTCTACCCATACCAGTTTCTCCCTGCGATGGAACCATGAGGCATTCGCCATGTTCGCTGAAAGAAGCAGTCCGCCAATCACGCACAGGATTGTGGTTCGTGTGCGTACGTATTCATTCATGTTGTGTCCCTGACTCTTGTGCCTGCAACGAGGCAGATTTGGAACTTGCCGTCACAACGAAGCTCCCACGCAGGGAAGCCCGCGAGTCGTCCCCCACCCATACATCGAATTCACCGGGTTCTACACCCCAGGCCCTGGTAGCCGGACTCCAAAACTGCAGCTGCTTCCTGCCGATCCTGAAGCGCACAGTCTTCGATTCCCCCGGCATTAGCCTCACTCGCTCAAAGCCCTTCAGTTCACGCACCGGACGTACAGCGCTCCCTGCGCGTTGATGGATGTAAAGCTGCACAACGTCGTCGCCTCCTACGGAACCGGTATTCTCCACAATGGCATTTGCCTCCAAAGAACCATCCCCCACGATTCGAGTCTCGCTTAGCTGCAGATCATGTACCTTGAAGGTTGTGTAACTTAAACCATATCCAAACGGGTAGAGCGGGGTTGTCGGTTCGTCCCAGTAAAAGGACTTAAAGTCGGGACTTTCCTGATTCACCTTCGTCGCGTTATGCGCGTAATAGATCGGAATTTGACCGGTGGATCTTGGCCATGTAACGGGCAGCTTGCCACCAGGATTGGCATCGCCGAAAAGCAAGTCCGCTACCGCATGGCCTCCTTCGGTACCCGGCTGCCATACTTCGAGAATGGAAGAAAAATGTGTCGATGCCCAGGTAATATTCAGCGGCCTTCCATTTACCAATACAAGCACTATTGGTTTGCCTGTTTTCGCGACCCTTTGCATCAACTCCAGTTGCCGCCCAGGCAAGTCGATCGATGCGCGCGAACCGTATTCGCCGTTCATCGAAGCATCCTCACCCATCACCAATACAGTGAGATCGGCCTTCATGCTTGCCGCGACCGCCTTCTCGATGACGGGATCAGCCGTCGTGCAATTGTTCCCCATAACATCGGAGTTCAGTTCGGTCTGGGGCTCGCGCTTTAACATGACTCCCGGTTCATACGCCACTTGCACGCTGGCTCCCGCGCGTTCTCGGATGCCGGCAAGCACCGTTACAGTTTCTTTCTTTACACCCTTTCCCGGCCATGAACCCATGAGGGCAGCGGGGTCATCGGCAAGTGATCCAATGACAGCGATGGATCGAATGCTCTTTGCGATAGGAAGGGTGTGGTCCTCGTTCCGCAACAGCACGGCTGTTTCCGCAGCCGCCCTGCGCGCGAGCAAACGGTGCGAAGGATTTGTAAGAACCGCTTCGGTCTTGCTGACATTTACATATGGGTGGTCGAAAAGCCCAAGGACAACCTTCGTTCGCAGCACCGGTCGAACAGCGTCATCCAACTCGCGCATCGACACATCGCCGGCCGCAAAGTCCGCGGGTAGATAGTTGAAATAGGTCTCGCTACCCATGTCCATGTTCTCGCCTGCCTTGAGGGCTAATTCGCCCGCCTGGGCGAAATCTTTCGCATAGCCTTCGTTCTTCATCGTGTGGATTGCCCATGAATCACTAACCACAAAGCCACGAAAACCCCATTCGTCGCGTAGCACGTCTCGCAGCAAATGAGTATTTCCGCTGGCAGGAACGTCATTGAGCGCCATGTAGGCGCTCATCACGCTGCCGACGCCGGCCTCGACCGCGGCGTGGAACGGTGGCAGATACACATTCTGCAACTGCACTTCCGGAAGATATACCGAGTCATAGTCACGACCGCCCACGGGCGAGCCGTAGCCTGCAAAGTGTTTCATACACGCAAGAATCCGCCCCGGCGTTCCAAGTTCCCGCCCCTGCAAGCCGCGAACCTTCGCAGTGGCCATTGCACTGGCAAGGTAGGGATCTTCTCCCGATCCTTCCACAATTCGTCCCCAGCGTGGGTCGCGCGCAATGTCGAGCATCGGTGCAAAGGTCCAGTTCAGGCCAACCGCGGACGTTTCCTCGGCGATAACCGCATGTACACGCTCCACCAGTGCGGGATCCCAGCTTGCTGCCTGGGCCAGTGAGATGGGGAACAGGGTGCGATATCCGTTAATGACATCGAAGCCCAGCAACAAAGGGATATGCATACGCGACTCTTCGATCGCAATCCGCTGCACCCGGTTGATTTCTACAGGATCAGTAAGGTTCAGATACGCCCCGATCTCTCCGCTCCGGACTCGGTCATCGGACGCATGCGTGGGATAGTCGAGTTGATTGAGCTGGCCAATCTTCTCGGCAACCGTCATCTTCCGCAACAGTGCACTGACGCGTTCGTCTACGGCACCTTCAGATGCCTTACGGGTTGCCGGCTGCTGGGTAAAAGAGGCCATATGGCAACAGAGGAGAGCGCAAGCGACAAGCCAGCAGTTTCGACGCATAGAGTTCTGCCACCTTACCATCCGCAGAATAAAGTTCAAAATAATAGAAGAGTGCATTTCCCTCTTTGAAGCTGCGCGATCTGTGGAGCGAACACCAGATGATGGAACAGCTTTCACAACCAGTAGGGCAAGTTTCAAGGTGTTAAGCTCGTCATTCTTTAGGAACGAGAAGGTTTAACGTCAACGTTAAAAGGGCGGGCTATCGCGTCAAAGTCGGTGCTCCGGCCTGCGCCCTACTCGACACGCTCGAAGGGGCGGAGGTAGTATTATTTGCGTGTGGCCAGTACCGCTTTGGAAGCGTCTTGTAGAGGAGTCTCTGACCGCCCGCGGTTGAAGCCCCTTCTCACAAAGGAAAAATAGTTAAGTGGCTTGCAATCAGGGAAGTGCAGAGGTCATTTAGCGGCTTGTGGATTTTAATCACAGGTTGTCAGGTACACGGCTGCTGTGCCGAAGATGATCGAAGAGCAGGAAAATCCGGAAGCAATTAGCGTCGAGCGGGCAGAGTTGGAAGCGCTGCTCGCATCCGAAATGTTCCGGCGGGCTCCGATCCTCGCACGGATCCTCGAATATCTCTGTGAAGCCCAGTTGCGCGGCGAAGCCTTTATCAAAGAATTTGAGATCGCCACTCAGGCCATGGGGCGAAGCAGCGACTTCGATCCGCAGGCGGACGGTAGCGTCCGGGTCAATCTGCATCATCTTCGAAAAAAACTGAAGCAGTTCTACGAAGCGGAAGGCGCAGATCACGCTATCTGGATATCCTTGCCCATTGGCCAGAATCTACCCACCTTCGTCGTTCGAAGGTCACAGCCGGAAACTGCTGAATTGCCGACTAACGAGCAGGAACGTTCGACAGGGGCGGATGACTCTTCACCAGCAGCATCCGCGCATCTGGACACGGACTTGTCGATGCAGCTTGCTGCCGCCACGCCTGAGAGCGTAGGGCACCCAACTCTAGAAATCACAAGAATGCGGGGGAAATCGAGATTCTCTGCCGTCTTGCTTAACATCGCCTTCTGCCTGTGCACGGCGGCTCTCACCATTTCGTCTACATGGTTTTGGATGCATCGCCGAACGACCGCAGTATCGCATCCCGTCATGACAGACGCGACGCTACGCATAGGATGCGGCCTCCCTCGTGCCTATCAAGACAGCGCAGGCAGAATCTGGGACACAGACGCATACTTCAATGGTGGTAAGCCGTTTCACCATGCGGTCGCGCCGATCGATGGAGCGTTGGACAGCGGCATCTATCAAAACGGAAGGGAGGGAGATTTCTCCTACGACATCCCGGTGCCCCGCGCCTCGTACGAACTCCGTCTCTATTTCGCTGAAACCTCCATGCACGGCGAAGGGTTCCGCGCCATGAACATATGGATTAATGGAAAGCGGGTGGAGCATTTGCTTGACATCATTTCCGATGCTGACGGCTTCGGGAGCGCCGACGAAAAGGTCTACACTTCGGTACAGCCTGCAGCTGACGGAAGGATCCACATCCAGTTCAAGGGCACAACCAGTCTCTCCTTCGTTAACGCTATTGAGATCTTGCCTGGAGACGGGGACCTCATGCGACCCATCCGGCAGACAACCTTGTCGACGTACTATTATGACCCGCAGGGCATTATCTGGACCCCAGATGCATGGTTCCGCGGTGGACGCGTCAACCACATTCCGGATATCTTCCCCGATCTGCCGCTGGAGGGTTTGTATCAGAACGAACGCTTCGGTAATTTCGCTTATTCCATCCCGGTTCAGCCCAACCGCACCTATACTTTGACGCTCTACTTCCAAGATGCCTGGTTTTCGCACGCGCCACCGAAGGAAATCCAGAACGGCAAGCGCCAATTCGACGTAACGTGCAATGGCACGGAACTACTGCATCAATTCGATATCCTTCAGAAGGCCGGGGGAAACGGCTCCCGAGTTGTCAAACGCTTCACCGGAATCGAGTCGACAGCCCAGGGTAAACTCCTGCTCACCTTTACACCGATCCAGAACTACGCCATGATCAATGCCATCGAGGTTGAGCAAGAACCTGTCTCCGCGACCACGGGGTCGAAGTAGGAGTTGCTGTTATTTCTCTCTGCGTTAACGTGATCTCTTCCTTCGCTAACTCATACAGATATCTGTGCCTTTATTGTCGTCCATGATCATAGATAGGCGAGTACAACCCTTAACGTATTGAAACTTCACAGGGCCGGAACACGAAGACGAAGGTGAGTCTGTTCTGTTGAGCATCCTGAGGAGAAAGATGAATCGCATCCTTGCTTTCTGCGTTCGCACTGTCCTACTCGGAGTTTGGGTTCTTTATCCTACCTGCGTGGCGGGCCAGACCGACCCATTTTCGCTTCATGATGGAGATCGCGTAGTTTTTTACGGCGATAGTATCACCGAACAGCAGTACTACACACGGTTTGTGGAACTCTACACGCTCACTCGCTTCCCGTCGATGAAGGTCAGTTTCATTATGTCCGGCGTCTCCGGAGACAAGGTAAGCGGCGGCGGCGGCGGTGGTCCGGTCGACCAGCGCTTGCCGCGCGACGTTTTCAGCTACAAGCCAACGATCGTAACCATCATGCTCGGCATGAACGACGGATATTACCACCCCTACGATGCCGGCACGCTACGCACGTACGAACTCGGCTTCGAGCATATACTCGACGAGATCAAGGTCCACGCTCCCGACGCGCGCGTCGTCGTTCTTCGCCCATCGCCCTACGATGAGATCACTCAGCCGGGAAAAGGCATAGCCAATTACAACAGCTTCCTCATCAAAATGGGAGACTCCATTGCACGCATGGCCTCCGACCACCATCTTACGGTAGCTGACCTCAACTCGCCGATAGTTGCCGGGTTGACTGCCGCCAGTACGTCGGACCCAAATCTCGCTCCGTTGCTCATCGCGGATCATGTTCATCCGGGTCCAGGCATGCATTGGATTATGGCAGATGCAATTCTAAAATCATGGAATGCACCGCCGATCGTCAATGCACTGACGTTGGATGCGTTGCGCGGCGCTGTTGTCTCCGTCAACAATAGCAACGTCAGCGAAGTGAAGCGTGAAGGCGACGCGCTCTCGTGGTCGCAAAAGGACAACGCTCTTCCGCTTCCTTTTCCTGCCCCCGCCGCCGACCCGCTCACGACGCTTGCGCTACGCTCTTCCACGGTCGTGGCCGACCTCGATCAGCAAACGCTGACCATCGACCACTTGCCCACTGGACGATACGAGTTGCGCATCGACGGGGGCCTAGTCGCAACGTACTCTAATGAGGAGTTAGCAAACGGCATCAACCTTGCGACATTGGATACCCCGATGCTAAGGCAGGCACGGTTGGTCTTCCTGACCAATGACAGCAAGATCTCGCTCGATACCACCCGCAATCATCTTCTGCGAAACGTTCCCAGCGCTGTCAATGACAGTATCCTCGCTGCGGTAAACGATGCACTGCATACTGTGGATGATGAACAGCATCGCCAAGCGCAGCCTGTCATGCATCACTTCTCAGTGCGGCCAGCCCGATAATGAACTCGCAACATGGTGTCCCAACGCAGTCTTCAGAGTTCTTTGCGATGTCTCCCGACCACTCGGCATAGCCGTAGCGTTGCGCCCCAAGATAGAAATTTCGATTGATGGACCAGACGCGCAAATCGGAATATCCGCGCTGTCCCTCGTAGAGCATCTTCCCCATGTTGAAGAATTGGAAGTTATTGAAGTTATATACATTGTGGCTATTAGCCTGCTTCATTCATGAACGTGCAGATACAGTCCTATCGGCATGCGATGGCGAGGATTCGGCGTCACCGCATTCTCGGCCGGTCTGATTTGCGACGGCACTCAACTACGTTGAGCTGGTTGGGCGGCGGAGAGAGCGTTTTTGGACGCAGCCATCCCCGACAGTGTTTCCGTCTGTGTGAAGATTCTGTTGTTGGTTGGTGAAGGTTGGCTTTATCCGGGAGTGGCTCCCAGCGCCTGAGCCACTTGCCGGAAGTCGCCCAGGAACGGGAAGGACTCGGGCAGGTGCAGCACCACGCGACGCACCGAGGCAACGACGCGAACGCCGAGTTTCAGCAGGCGTTCGCGCAGCGTCCACACTTGCGCACGGGCCATTGTGGTCAGCGCGGCGGCCACGCGGATCTCCTGCATCAGCACATAGGCCGCAGCGGTCATCAGCACGCGCAGTTGATTGGCCCAGAAGTTGCTGCAACTGGTGCGGTCCACATCGAGAGCTTTTAACTCTTTGATCCGATTTTCTGTTTCGCCGCGCTGGCAGTAGACCTGTTCGTAAATCCACTGCGGGCTCTGCTTCATATTGGTGACCACGAAGCGGGGATTCTCTTTGGGCGCCTTGTCGCGTTACTTCGAACCAGAACCACTTACATTTCCAGGTCCTCCAACCTGGACTAGTACAGGGATACGCTGCTCAACGGGAGGCAAGGGCGGGAAGGGTTCGTGCGGCTCAGCTTGGTACCAGTAGGCTACGGAGTAAAAGTTGTCAGAGCGGGCGTTCTGGCCCCCGTGTTCCATGGTGGCCTTGAATTCATGGGAAAACGGGATGGGCTGTTCGTTGTGAAAGCGATATACACTTGAGCGGCTACCCGCCAGTGGCTCGCCAGCCACTGGCGCTCCATAGAGTAAATAAGAGAATGGCGTTGCGCCGAATCCCCACGCGCCCAGAAAATAGTCTTCCGATCCAGTTCCCGTGATATTGGGAGATGTGGCTCCGTCGATGAAGAACATGTCGTCGCCCTCGCCCCACCAGTAGTCCTGGTTTTGCAGCACAGACATCGTGACGCCGAGATATTGTCCGTGCCCTTTCGCATGCATCCAGACGTAATTATCTTCGCCATTCAGATTCAGCTTGTTGAGGACTGCGGCGTCGTTATTATTCTTCCAGCTTGTAGTCCAGCCACGGTTGGGTTGCGACTGGCGATACTGCGCGTGGAAGTAAAGAGTGTCCTCCGGAAGGCTGGCAGCGAGTCTGCGATAGTCAATGTTATAGTAAAGCGCGTCGATTGCGTGTTCGCCTTCGTTCGTCACTGTGATGCGAGCATGGTGCTGGAAGGGCATTGGAAAGTAGCTGTTCATTGCCTTGACGCTACCAACTGAGAGCAACTGCGACTGCCAGTTGTGATAAGTTCCCAAGCCTAGACCAAAGAAGTCTCCGATCGGAGACTCCACACTGGGCGAGGTCTCGCCGTCCCAATACATGCGTAATACGATGCGCTTTAAGTGATAAGCCTCCGGCGTCGAGACAGTGAACCACAGATGCGAAATCACTCCAGGGCCGTCGTCATCAAGAACCGTCTCGGTAGCCCCGGGCGCGACCGTCTTCCAGTCGTGATTGCCGCCTGCGGGATCCGCGCTTGACTTGCGGACCGCAGTGTAGGTCTGTTGCCGTGTGATATCCGGTTGCCATGCATCAACCTGTGCACAAGCCATAGAAACGGGCATAAGGAGAAGTACGAGAGCGATCGGTAAGCGCATTGCATTTCCCTCCACAGTTGATTGTGATCGTGGCTCCGCCCACAACAAAGATCCCGGAGTTGACGGAGTCCTTAAATCTCTGGCGATTCGCCGGAAGGGTATAAGTTCTGGGCTGGATCGCCGTGAGGTAGTAGGGTCTTGCGTGACAGACACGTTCGTTGCCTGGTTGACGAGCCGCAGCGTGACAGCGGGGATCAAGGCCTGGCCATGATCCACAACAGTTCCCGCGACGTCGCCGGTGGTCTGCGCAAAACCCCGTAACCTAGAACCGGCGAGCAGAGTTGTAAATGAGTTGAGCCAGCAAAGCCGGCGCAAAGTAGCGTTCATAACTGAGTGCCTCCCTAAAGTTTCTCGCAGCTTTGGAATCGTCGCTTATGACACGCATGATCTCCGACGACAGCGCTCCAGGGTGGTTCTGGTCGTTGGGGTCAAGCGTATCGCCCTGCCGGTGAGTTCGCTACGTCGGCAAGCGCATTTCTGTGTCGGCAACAAGATTCCTCCCCAGGGCAAGCAATGAGAAGTTCAATTGCGCTTCAGTCGCGTTAATAGAGGAACACTTAAGACGTGCATGACGTTAATCAACGCGTTAAACCGGCGCCTGATTCAGGGCAGATAGTGCTTCTCCGTAATTTTCACGCTCTTATGTCCCAAAAGGATCGACGCCTGTTCAAGGGGCACGCCGGCAAGCGGCATTTCGACTGCAAAAGTGTCGCGGAATATATGCGGATAGCAACGCTTCGGGCTGCCATCCGCTTTCCTGAGGTTGGCATGGGCGAATAGCGCCTGAAAGTGTTTCTGCCAGTTGCTGACCAGGACTTCACGCTGCCCTGACCGCTTCAAAAGAAGTAGCGCGGGTTCGCATTGTATCTCGCAGGAACATTGCGCAGCGCCTCGGCGACCTCGGGCGGAAGCGGGACGTAGACTGCGGTTCCCGTCTTCTGCTGGTAGAGAAGAACGCTGTTGCTCACCCGACGCGACCGTTCGAGAGTCACGGTGTCGCCGATGCGCAGGCCGCTTCAACGCATTAAGAGGGTCAGGACGCGCAGGCGCTCGGCCTGATGCTTCTAGTCGATCCACGCCTTGGGCTTGTACTTGTCCATAGCCGCAAGAATGGCTTTGAACTCCGCGTCCGGAAAATAATCGGTTGGCGTGTCGCGGACCAGGATGCGGCTCAGTTTCTGACCGGGTTTTCCGTCAGATACCCGCCGCGGATCGCGAACAGGAAGAAGCTGCTTAGCCGCTGCTGGTTGATCTTGCGGGCCAGTCCGCCATCCTGCCACGTCGAACGAAAGACGCTCAGCTCGGCAACGGTCAGGTCCTTCAGATAGCGCAGGCTCCGCTCCTTCGTCCAGGCTTCCAACTGCCGGCGCGGGGTCTTGAGTTTGGAAAGGGGGAGCCGGGGGCGAGAAACCGGGTCGGATCACATTCGGAGAGACCCAAAGTAGTTTTTCGTACAAAAAACGTACAGCCAACCCGGGAATGGTGGAAATTATAGAAATCCAGATCTTTTGAAATCAATAACCTGCATAGGATCAATAGCCCGAATACTCCGATGCTGATCACGTACAGCGCCACTTCTCGCGTTCCGCCTCGCATGTAAAACACGTCCAGCAGGTCTTTCACTCCGATGTCGTGGGCAGTGAGCGTGGGCGGATAATCGCGCGAAAAGCGCGGCTTCGTGCGCGTAACGGTTCCCAGCGGATTGCCGTCCGCCGCCGCGTCAATCAGCACGATGCGGTCCGCATTTTCCAGTGGCTCCAGCAGAATAAAGCCGCCAGTTCCGCGGCCTTCTTCGGATTGGCCTTCAGCGCGTTGACTATGTCCACCCAGTCCAGCGCGTGCAGATGATAAAAGTGCATCACGTGGTCATGCACGTACAGCGTGGCCATCATGATGTTGCGGATCAACTCAGCCGTGGGGGGAACGGAGATGCTGAGCGCGTTTTCCACGGCGCGCACACTGGTCAAAGCATGAACGGTCGTGCAGACGCCGCATACGCGTTCGGCAATGGCCCACGCATCGCGGGGATCGCGGCCTTTGAGAATCTTTTCCGGGCCGCGAACCATGGTGCCGGAGCTGAATGCGTCTGTGATGACGCCGTTTGCCGTGGCAGACTCAAGCGTGCGGAACTTCCAGCGCACCGATCAGGCTGGAAACCTTTTCGACACCATGGCTACGGCACCAGGACTCCAGGCCTTGCGCCAAGCGCTCCGTAGCTCGCGGATCGGCAAAGTTGGCTGTGCCGACCTCGACCGCAGTAGCACCGGCCAGTAGGAACTCGACCGCATCTTCCGGGGTAACGATGCCGCCCATGCCCAGGATCGGAATGCTCACGGCGCGGGCCGTTTCGTAAACCATGCGCAGGGCAATGGGCTTAATCGCCGGACCAGAAAGGCCCCCCGTGATATTGCTCAGGCGAGGCTTGCGGGTTTCTATGTCGATCGACATGGCCAGAAACGTGTTAACCAGACTGACCGCGTCCGCACCGGCATTGGCGGCCACTTTGGCCATGCTGGCGATGGACGTTACATTAGGCGATAGCTTTACGATGAGCGGCCGGGTTGAAACCGACTTGGCGTGCCGCACCAGATATTCGAGTTCACCCGCATCGGAGCCGAAAGCCATGCCGCCGGCTTGAACATTGGGACAGGAAACATTCAACTCGTAAGCCGCAATGCCCTTGGCATCGTTGAGCCGCTCGATGACAGCGCAGTAGTCGCCCGACGTATAGCCAAAAACATTGACGATCACATTGCATTGCGGATAGCGGCTAAGCGGCGGCAGCTTGCGGGCGATGAATTCCTCCACGCCCACATTTTGTAGTCCGATGGCATTCAGCATGCCCGCCGCCGTCTGAACGATGCGGGGCGCGGCGTGGCCGGCTATCGGCTCCAGCGATATGCCCTTGCTGACAAATCCGCCGATCTTGTCCAGCGAGACAATCTCTTCAAACTCGATGCCATAGCCAAAAGTTCCGCTGGCTGCAATCACTGGATTGACCAGCTCCATGCCAGCCAACTTCACTCTCATGTCGGGTTTCACTTGGCCGCTATCTTCCTTCTTGTTTAGTCTTGCCCGTCTCGATCCGAAGGCTATCTATTGTCCGGCTGTTTGACGGGTTGGCTTAATCGGCTTGAGCGCCTCTGTCAGCACCCGGCCCACCGCCGCGGACGGCTGATTGACGCCGGCCAGAGAAGCCAGCGTGACTGCCAGATCCACAGGAGCCACACGCTCATGATACTCGCCAGGAATAAACGGCGTCCCGAAGAAAGCCAGCGGCACATGACGGTCGTAGGACCATGGAGTGTAGTGCGTGGTTCCGCTGAAGGCGCCCGTTCCCGGCTCTTGATAGGCGTCCAGCACCAGCATCGCGTTCCAGGTGCCGTGATCCGCGTAACTGTGACCCAACATGCGGCCCATCTCTGAAAGCGGCAACTGTCCGTGTGCCATCTCCAGCCGCGTATAAACCCCAGACACCTGCGGCGCGGACGGGATGCGTTGGCCAGCCTGCTCCGGTTGCGGCGCCTGGCTGGCAACGGCTTCAGGCAGAAGCGTTGCCAAATAATCTTCCGCTGTCTTTTCGTCCACTCCCAGCTTCTCGAATACCCTGCGATCCAGAATGATGTACGGCATGTCCGAATCCGGCATCAGGTACTCCGCCTGTTTGCCGGGCGAAAAGCGCGCGTTCAAGCCCTCGTCCAGCTTTGCGTAGAGCGCATTCATGTCAAGAACCGCCGAGTGGATACCCAACTTTGCAGCCTCGCCGGGAAGCGGCGCAACACCATGGTCGGCGGTTAGTGCGAGCCACACATTCTTGAGGCCAACGGTCTGGTCGAGCCAGGAATTAAACCCGTCCAGATCCTTATCCAGGCCCAGAATCATCTGTTCTTCGGATTTCGAATCAGGCCCGAATTGATGGCCTTGAATGTCGTTGGGCGAAAGCGAAACCACAAGCAGGTCTGTAACTCCATTCTGTCCGAGTTTCTCTCCCGTAATCAGTGCCTTGGCAAAATCCAGTTCGTAGCGGTTCGCTGCCGGAGTTCCCAGTACCTGGCCAAAGGATTTTGAAATGTCTTTGACTCCGGCTTCGCGCGCTATCACGGCCTTGCGGTCGCTGGCGTTGAAGGTCCGCGCCCACTCCGGCAGGTGCTCCATGTAGTAGGAGGAAGTAATGAACTGGCCGCTGGAACCGTCAACCCAGAAGGCCCCGTTGGCAGCCTGTCCCGCGGGCAAAATCGCCGCGCGGTCTTTGATGGAAACGCCGTAAACACGGGCACGCCCTTGTGTGGCCAGTCGCAACTCATCGCCCAGTGTAGTGGCGCGCAAATTGCGCGGCGAAGTGCCGATCCTGCTTCCGCCAGACTGGTTGTCAGTCGGCAGACCTACCAGTTGGTATCGCTCGTCCTCAACCGCACTGACCTTGTGCGTATAGGACCGCGATGTGTCCCAATAGTCGTTGGCGTTGATGCCATGACCGTCGGTGTAAGCGCCTGTCCCGATGGTCGCGTGCCCCGGCGCGGTCTTGGTGTTGGCATAGTCAAAGTAGCAATCGGTGAACCACGCGCCTTCATCCATAAAGAGCTTGAAGCCGCGCCCTTTGAACTCGCTGCGATCGCGCTGGAGATAGTCGCCGCGGAACTGGTCGATGACCACGATGACAATCAGCTTGGGATGGCCTGCGAAGACCTGCGCCGGCGTAGAAGCCGGAAGAAGAATGATCAGAACAACGGCAACGAAAGAACAAATAATCGCATGAAATGAGCGAGAGAATGAGGACATATATAGATTGTATCGAACCGATTGTTACAGAATCATATACCGGCTGTTACAGACTTGTTTATATAGACGAAGCCGGTGATGACACACCGTATTGCGCTGCTCCCAGCATCGGAATAAATTTCTGCTCAGAACGGCAACGGACTGCCCCTTTCTCCGGCTGAGTAATGCTGTCAGAGAAAGGAGCAGCCCGTAAGAATCGAAGCTCGAAATGCTTATGCTCTTACCGGTTCGCTGGCATTGACCTTCACCGGGGTCAGCCAGCCAAAGCGATCCGGCTTCAAGCCATTGACGATCGCAAAGAACTCATCGGCAATCTTCTTGGTGATTTCGCCGGGCTTTCCGTCGCCAATGACAATGCGGTCGATGGAGTGAATCGGC
>Ga0224527_1000630_pt1 | contig 22057 bp, 18 predicted proteins | sample CBST0metaG_FD_179882 | JGI IMG/M metagenome (GOLD analysis project Ga0224527, IMG submission 179882) | Peat soil microbial communities from Stordalen Mire, Sweden - C.B.S.T0 | ecosystem: Environmental > Terrestrial > Soil > Wetlands > Peat | place: Sweden: Norrbotten County, Stordalen Mire... | reverse complement strand
CCACAATCCTCTTTATCGTCAAAGCGTCATCTTCCTGCGCGACGCGGGCATCGACATCAGCCGGGCCACTATGTGCGGCTGGGTGATGACGGTTGGTGAGCTGCTGGCGCCGGTAGTGGGAGCGATGCGGCGAGAACTGCTCGCTGGAACCTACATCCAGGCAGATGAGACGACGGTCGATGTGCAGATGCATGATCGACGCGGCAAGAATCATCAATCCTACTTATGGCAATACGGCACGCCGTGCGGCTCGACGATCTTCGATTTTCAAATGGGCCGCGGGCGCCAAGGTCCGGCGCATTTCCTGGATAAGTTCGAGGGAATTCTACAAACCGATGGATATGCAGCGTACATCAATGGCGTGGGCGGCCCGAAGATGGTGCATGCGGCGTGTTGGAGCCATGCGAGGAGGGGTTTTGTCGACGCGATCAAGCTCAACAAGCTGGATGCCGCCTCGATCCGCATCGTTGAGCTGATGGATCAGTTGTTTGCCATCGACGCTCGGGCGCGCGACGAGAAGATGGACCATGCCGCTCGCCATGCCTTGCGCCGGCAGGAGGCTCCGCCCTTGCTCGATAACATCCATGCCCGGATCCTGGAGCTGAGCAGGAACGTGTTGCCGAAGAGCGCGGCGGGCGAGGCCTGTGCCTACACGGTCAAGCTATGGAAGAAGCTGACATGCTTCCTCGAATATCCGGAGCTGGAACTTAGCAACAACCTCGCGGAAAATTCGATGCGCGGCGTAGCGCTGGGCAGGAAAAACTGGATCCATATCGGCAGCCAGCAGGCCGGGCCGCGTGTGGCCGCGATCCTCTCCGTGGTCGAAAGCTGCCGCCGGCTCAGAATCCCTGTTCGCGACTACCTGAACGATATCCTGCCAGGACTTGCCGACAAACCCATTCAGCTAGTGGCCGGTCTCACACCGGCCGCATGGGCAGCAACACACAATCCCAAAAGCCTATAAAACCGAACACCGCGTCTCGTCAACCGTGTGCTTGGTCGTACGCATACCGATAATCATCGCTTCGTCGTTAGCAATATGAAGCAAAGACCGCAGTGGCTCTATGAAGAAGTCTATTCCAGCGCGGCGATATCGAGAACAGAATCAAGGAACTCAAGGCGCTCGATGTGGACCGCACCAGTTGCACGAATTTCTGGGCCAATCAACTGCGCGTACTGATGGCGGCAGCGGCTTACGTGCTGTTGCAGGAGATTCGCCTGAATGCCGCGCTGACCTCGTTATCCAGAGCGCAAGTCTGGACGTTGCGCGAACGACTGCTGAAGCTCGGAGCGCGGGTGGTGTCCTCGGTGCGCCGCATCCTGGTGCACCTGCCGGAGTCGTTCCCCTGGCGGACCGATTTTCAGAAGATCGCCGCCGCTCTGGGCGCAACCGCCGGATAACTTCTCCGCCCGGCCATAACACTCGCTCCCTCAAGCTCAGCGGCAGTCAAAGATACTGTCGGGCATAGCCGTGTCTGAAATGCGACGAGTTGTGTTCGAAAACAGCTGCAGAGATGAAACGCAACCCCTCCTTGAGAACAAAATCTGACACCGGGCTCACAATGCACATTTTCAGCCGCCCAGACCATCAATATGCCTGCGCTCAGACAGGTTCACGAATGATGCAGGCTAGTGTAATTGATACGGCCCGTAAGCCACGCAACGTTTTCGGCCTTTCCGTGTGAATCATGGAGCAAATCGATTCTCGCGGATGGCAGGATGCGGTATTAAACGAACGTTAGCAGCGTGCGGTGAAGTTACGTGACGCCAGAGTGACGGTGCGTGAGACGGCGCGGCAGCGTGTTTTCGAGAATCATTCCGACCGAGCCCCGAGCGCTCAGACGTGATATCCCGCAGTTCCCTATCCAGTTCAGCCGAATCCGCCCGGTTTTGAGTAGTCGGGATACCCTGGCTGACCGCTGCCAACAACCGCGATAACCGGCGTATTGGAGTTGTTCCAATACACCTCAGACGAGTGGACCAATATCTTTGGCTCCGAACAGCTCACCGGCACACTCCTCGACCGACCCACCCATCATGTTCACATCCTAAAGACGAACGGTGACAACCACCGTTGCAAGGAGAACCGCTGCAAACGAACCCCCTCCTCGGAACGCCGAAAACACCCTGCGGCGAACGCGCCTTGGAGGGAGGGTCTCGTCACGCTACGCTCCAGAGCCCCTTCTTTCCCAAAAGACACCCCATTCCTTCTCTTCGGATGTCGCCGCCCAATGATCCCCCTGTTTCTCTGCCCTTGGCACACAGAGTGTGCAACACGAGGTTTCAACCTGTAGAATGAGGGCAGTAATGCGGTCAAATCCCAACCCCGGCAGGAATAGATGCCTTTAGATATTTCGTCTTCCGAACTGCAAGAGCGCGCCGATTCTTCTGCCGTCCCGCCTACTGCCGCACAAGTTATGGGGGACGACGAGATATCTTTGTTGGATCTGCTGATAGTCCTTACCGAGCGGAGACGAGCCATTCTCATGGTTACGGCAGTTTTCGGAATCGTCGCAATCATCGTTTCGCTCGTTTTGCCTCAGCGCTATACAGCGACAGCAACTCTTCTGCCTCCGCAGCAGAGTTCCTCAATGGGCGCAGCGCTCGCCTCCCAACTCGGAAATCTTGGCGGTATGGCTGCACTGGCCGGAGGCAGTCTCGGCCTCAAGAACCCGAATGACATGTTCGTCGCCATGTTCAAAAGCCGCACTGTAGAGGATGCCATGGTGCAGCATTTTGGGCTGATGCAGGAGTATCACGCAAAGTACCCCACTGATGCGCGCAGAGCCTTCGAGAAAAATGCAACCGTTGATGGCAGCGGCAAAGACGGTCTGATCCGCATCTCGGTCGAGGATCGTGACCCTCGGCGCGCTGCAGATATTGCTAACGGTTACATCGACCAGTTTCGCCTCCAATCTCAGCATCTTGCTATCACGGAAGCCTCTCAGCGGAGACTCTTTTTCGAACTGCAGCTTGAACAGGCAAAGGATAATCTGGCGAACGCCGAAGAGGCCATGAAACTGACCGAACAGAAGACAGGCGTGATTCAGCTTGACAGCCAGGCGCGCGCGCTGATCGAATCGGCCGCATCTCTCCGTGCTCAGGTGGCAGCGAAGGAAGTACAAATTCAAGGAATGCGCACGTATGCTACCGGCGAAAATTCTCAGATGGTACAGGCACAGGAGGAACTGGAGAGCATGCGTGCCCAGTTGGCAAGGTTGGGGGGCTCCGAGGACAGCGCTAGCGGCGGGCTGATTGTTCCGAAGGGGCAGGTTCCCGAGGCGGGCCTAGAATACGTTCGGAGACTGCGGGACGTCAAGTATAACGAGACGATATTCGATATCTTGGCTCGGCAGTTTGAGGTTGCCAAACTCGACGAAGCAAAGCAGGGCGCACTGATTCAGGTCGTTGACCCCGCTGTTCCTCCCGACAGGCGGTCCTTCCCGAAGCGCGGCCTCATTGTGATATCCGCAATCTTGATTGGCCTAGTGTTCAGTATTTTAACAGCGATTCTCCAGGCTTCGTGGGCACACCTCAAGAACGATCCAGGTGCCTCAGCCAAAATCGAACAGTTAGGTTGGAACTTGGACGTTCGGAAAGCGCTGAGGAACAAGTAGAGGTTATGCGCTGGTGCAGGGCGATTCCAAGTATTCGCTGCGCGTTGCCGGTTTTCACTTCTTTGACACTGGGTTAGTCTTAAGATAATCAAAGTGCAGTCGCACAAGAAGATTTCAGTAGATATGCAGACTGCGATCTGCAAAGGAGTTTCTTCCGTATGAACATTCTGATCACCGGTGGAGCCGGATTCATTGGCACTCATCTCACGCGCCAATTGCTTGAGCTAGGGCATGAAATAACTGTGTTGGATAATTTCTGCCCGCAGATCCACGCAGGAAAGACGGAATTGGCGCCGGATCTTCAGCCGCATGTAAGGCTGTGTGTCGGAGATGTCGCAGATCCTTCTGTATTGGCACCAGCACTGAACTGGGCGGAGTGCATCGTCCACTTGGCAGCGGAGACGGGCACAGGGCAATCGATGTATGAAGTTTCGCGCTATGAGAGGACCAATCTGGGCGGAACCGCTTTGATTTACGAGCTTCTGACTAAGTCGCGGGGGCATAAGGTCGAGCGGATTATTGTCGCATCGTCCAGGGCCATCTACGGTGAGGGCGCCTACGAATGCGAAGAACACGGGATTGTCTACCCAGCGCCCAGAAGCTCGGTCGAGAAAAAAGCGGGGTCTTTCGATCCGCTCTGCCCGATCTGCGGCGGCGCTTGCAAAGTAACGCTTACACCAGAAACAGCACCGCTGCGGCCGTCCTCATTTTACGGCTTAACCAAGCAGGTAGAAGAGCAGATGGCATTGATGTTTGGGAAAGTGCTCGGTATTCCGTCTTTTGCGCTCCGTTACCAGAATGTATACGGGCCTGGTCAGTCCTTGAATAACCCTTATACAGGGATCTTAGCAATCTTCTCCAATCTCGCACGGGCCGGACGTTTGATCCAGGTCTTTGAGGACGGTCAGGAGAGCCGTGATTTCGTCTACGTTGAAGACGTGGCGAGCGCGACTGCTGCTTGTCTTTCTCCGGACATAAAAGGTTGTGAGGCTGTGAACGTCGGCTCAGACGAGCGAGCCAGCGTCTTGACAGTTGCAAATGAGATCAATGCATTCTTCGGAAATCATTCAGATCTTAAGATTACCGGCGCATTTCGCGAAGGCGATATCCGACACGGAGTGGCTGATTTGACAAAGGCACGCGCTCTTTTCGGGTATGAGCCAAAATGGAGTTTTACGGATGGCCTGCGCAAGTTCTTGAGCTGGGCGTTAGAAAACGAACTCCCGGACAACCGCTATGAACAATCCTTGGATGAGATGAAGCAGCGCGGGTTGCTGCTTGATTGAGCATATCGAGGAGTGCAGAGTCCATGCCTGACGATAGACGTTCCGTCTCTAGCAAAATTCGCAAATTTCTGGCGCTGCCATTCCACGGCAAGACGAATGCCCTGCAGGCGGTACTGATCGTAGGAAAGGGGCGATTCTATTACAGACGATTCTTCGGAAACTTCGGAAGTCGGACTTTGCTCTTTAAGCCTGAACGCCTAGTGAACCCGAGGTTTCTTCACATTGGCGACCGGACAATGATTGGACACGGCGCCCATATCGAAATAATCTCCGAATACGCAAATGTTCAGTATTCACCGAAGGTTGAAATAGGAAGCAATGTATATATTGGACCTCATCTATATATGGTGTGTGTGGGCAGAGTCTCTATTGGCGACAGGTCTGTTTTGAGTGAGCATGTATATATTCATGATAACAACCACGGATTTGACCCTACACATGGTCCAATCATGCAGCAGAAACTCGTTCATTCTGGAGATATAACAATAGGCAAAGACTGCTTTCTTGGCTATCGGACGGCAATTCTTCCGGGTGTCACACTCGGAGATCATTGTGTCGTAGGAACTGGTGCTGTTGTTACAAAGTCCTTTCCCTCGTTCTCGATGATCGCTGGCGTTCCAGCAATCTTGCTCAAGCGGTATTCGTTTGAAGAGGAGGCTTGGGTCCGTGTGGGATAAGTGTGCCGATCTGAGAGCAGTAGAGTCCCACTCCTGTAGATGGGCAGGTCGAAGGTGAGTACTTATAAGGTAACTCGAGAGGCCATCTTAATACTCCGGCTCAAAAGAGCGATGGTCAAAATAAAGACCACGACATCTGGTAGGCTGGAGAGTATTCCACCAGCATGAGTGTTCATTTCGTACCAATGACGGACGCATATCCAGACGAACACAAATGTGAATGGAAGCAGCGGAATGACGATACCCTGCATGATAAACACCTTGCCGTTAATTGCAAGCGCAGTTATGCGAGGCAATACAACGAAGACAACGATCATCAATGCAACTGAGGCTGCTACCAAGGTCGCCCATGCGACACCTGTCGCTCCAATCAGGAGCATTCCGAGAACGCTTAGTAACAGATTAGATAACCCCTCAACGAGAACCGGTAGGATCCCGTAGCGCTGTAATCCCATGCCAACGAGTGCGGTTGCATATGCGTTGCCTGTGAGTCGAATGGCCTGTCCGAGGAGTAAGATTTCAAGTACTGGAAGTGCTACAGATAGATAGCTTGGTCCGACCCATGCACGCACCAGCGCCTCGCCGAAGAGGAAGACTGCTGCGACTACGGCGATGCTAAAGTAAGAGCTCAGACGGGTAGTGAGCAGGATTAGCCGGCGTATGCTGGCGTAGTCTCCGCGTGCCTGCATTACTGCAACCGGTGCTAACATGGCGGAAAATGCCGCGTTGTTCATGCCGGAGAAGAACATGACAAGTGTCGCCGCAATCGAATAGGCACCAACTGCCTGAAAGTTGAACAGTCCGACAATGGTCACATCGAGCCCGCTGACCAATAACATCCCGACGGACCAAACGCTCAACGTTGAGCAGTAACGAATCAACTCCATGGTCATGCCGCGATTCAAGCGTGAGGACCTGAATCGAATCCCGGGCAGCAATCTCTTTGCGATGGTGTACTGTACGAAGCCGCTAGCGAGGTTAGGTAAGGCAATACACAGCGCTAGCCACGCGAGGGAATGCGTCCAATGTACTACAAATACGACGGCCGCTGCGCCGAGGATGCGGCTGCCCGCAATGGCGAGAGCAGGGAATTCGTTACGCTGCATACCGATCAACGCGCCGGTATAAGCGGAGAGAGGCAGGCCGACGCCAGTGAGGATGCCCAGGATCAATATGCCTGAACCGATTTCGCCGGACAGACTGAGCGGAACCGAGCGGAAGAGGTGCGGCAACTGCCATGCGACAATTACCAGGCCGCTGATAGCAATCGCGCCGCCTGCGGAGAGAATAGCGACCGCATTTGTCAGCAGCCGGTCGCGCAGTTCACGGTCCCCCTTCTCCAGAGCCCCTGCAAGGTAGCGCGCCACAGCGGTTTGAACTCCGAAGTCTAAATAGTTGGCATACGCGGCCAACTGCAGCATAAGCGCCCAGCCAGCAAAGCGGTCGGCACCGAGCGAACGGGTCAGAAAGTGAGGAAGCACGATTGCGACAACCGCCGATGCCCCGCCCCGCATAACGTTTGCCAGCGCGTTCTTTGCAATAGTGAAATGAAGAGACCGCATAACCCTTTCTGGCACGTTTGGCCAAGCTGACGTATAGCCGTAGCTCAATTCCGCAAAAAACGAAGAGGCGTCAGGGATCCTCAGACCAGCATACCGCATCCGAGCGGCAAAGTTCCTTTGAGCCACGTAATGAAACGGTGTGGCCAACAATGTGCTGAGAGCTCGGCGTGTATAATCAGACTCGCCTGTGTGAGCAATCCTTGGCTAGATGGATTAAGCAGTGTAGGAAGGGGCAACATTGCATCCGGGAACCTCTGATCAAGTGTCAGCCTTCCTAATCACATTCTTTAGGGGTAATGACGGCTTTATTCCGTGCTGCGTATGGAACCCCTGAAGTCGTGCCCTTCCAAAACGGCGACCTATTCAGAGGATCTCTTGGTGTTTAGGCTCCTGCGGAAAAGTCTGCGCGGCGAAGTCGCCAATTCGGATATTCTGGTCACCATGTTCACAGCGATTCATCCTATGGAGAAATAGAATGCCCCCGTCGATTTCTGTAGTCATGATCACTCTGAATGAGGAAGATAATATCCGTAATGCGATTCGGTCAGTCTGTGAATGGGCGAATGAAATAGTTGTGCTTGACATGCACAGCGATGATCGCACAGCTGATATTGCTTGCGAACTTGGAGCTAGAGTTTTCCTCCATGACAGAGTCGCCGCCTTTGACGGTGCGCGAGCTGACGCGGTAAGTCATGCAACCGGAGAGTGGATATTGCTTCTGGATGCAGACGAGATGATTCCGCAACCTCTGAGCTGTCTGCTAATGAAACTTGCGGAGGAGGGGGATGCAGATGTCTTCAAAGTTCCGCGCTTGACTCATATTCATGGTTGCCCAGTTTGGTTTACTGGGTGGGGGCCGGATCAGGACAAGCAGATTCGCTTGTTCCGGCGGGGCAAGGTCATCCTAAGCGCAAGAATTCATGGCTTTATCCAACCAATGCCGGGCGCCCGCGTTGAGGTCATGACTTTCCGCGATGGCCTTGCTATTCAGCATTTCAGCTATATTGACACCGCAGACTTTATCGAAAGGTTGAATCGATACACAACGGTCGAGGCTGAGCAGGCATTCGAGCGGAGACAGCACGCTGGGAAGGTGAAGGCGATACTACATACCTTTCTTGAGTTCTCCAACCGATATATCAGAAGAAGGGGCTATCGAGACGGGTGGCGCGGATTCTATCTCTCCGGACTCTATGCCATGTATAGATACACGGTATATGCAAAACTGCAGGAACTCTATTCGACAGGTGGACGTCAGAACATTATCAAGATGGATAGCAATATTGCGGATAAACTGCTTGCCCGCTATGACTTGAATAACCACGGTCCTGAACATACCCTCGGCGGTAAGTCGACGGAATGTGGGGCCAAGTAATGGCACAGCATAGCCAGATCGGTGTTGTAACAGTAACCTATAACAGTAGCGCAGTTCTTTCTCAGTTTCTGAAGTGCGCGTTTAAGCAGGCACACCGCGATTTTATCTTGTTTGCCGTTGATAATGCCTCGTCGGACGACACCCTGTGTATCCTGCAGGAATGCCAAGATGAACGGCTCAAGATTATCGCGAATCGGGAAAATCTAGGTGTCGCTGCGGGGAACAATCAAGGCATTCGCGCCGCGCTTGAGGCTAAATGCGACTCCGTCCTGCTGATTAATAATGATACCGAGTTCGACGAATTGTTGTTCTCTCTGCTCGATGAGGGAGCTAACAAACATCGCATGGACATGGTCAGTCCAAAGATGATGTTCTACGATGAGCCAGATCGGATTTGGTCAACAGGAGGCATGTTTCATTCCTGGCGAGGCTACCAGCCGATTGATTTTGGAGGCGGGCAGATGGACGTTGGACAACACAACCTCACACGGTTGATCACGTATGCTCCAACCTGCTGCGTCTTAATGAAGAAGGAGGTATTTGATGTGGTTGGTCTAATGGATGAACGTTACTTTGTCTACATGGATGACGTGGATTTCATGTATCGTGCGATGAATGCAAGGATCAAACTCATGTATCTTCCCGAAGCTAAGCTGTTTCATAAGGTCGGGCGTCTCACCGGTGGCCAGGAGTCTACATTTACAATTCGATATTGTACGAGAAATAGGATTTTCTTCTGGCTTAAGCATTTCGGAGCGGTATGCTCCGCTCCGTTGATTGCTCTCTATCAGCTGCACATCCTCATTGATGTTCTGCGTGGAAAGTATCGTCGCAAAGACCTTTGCGTGAAGCAGGCGGCCGTGATTGAGGGTATGCGCATGTGGAGAAGTAGAACATCAACTACAATGAAGGCCAAGGCCGAATAATTGCTTGATATCTATCCATGACGTCCAGTCCTATGTTGTGTCAACAGGATTAATAGTCCGTGGTTAAAGTCCCGATAAGCTCGCATAACAGTATTGCGGTATCCACAAGTTCTGTTCCTATGCTTTGATCATGCCGACGAGACGACGGCAGTTTCGGGGTGCTGGCATGAAGATTTGTGAGTCGTGCAGACGCCGTTGGTCAGCGCGCCGGAGGCCAACGGTAAGCGTGACCTTCTGGCCGTCTTGATCGTAGTCGTGGATTTGTGGCGGATCGGACCCTAGGTGTTTGATTTGCCGCGTTATTATAGCCAGCGATTGCGGGGCACTCGCCAACGCTCCTTTGGTTACATGTTTTGTCCAGAGTGTCGATAATTCCCGGTGTGCTACCATACAATAGATATGAAATTGTCGCCGCTGCTTGCCAGAGCATTCCCTTCGAAGAGCGTATGGAGGAGGGTCTTTGTGTTTTTGTATGCGGCATTAGCTGTTGCTTTTCTCGTGGTTGGCCGCGTGGAATACGCACTGGCCTATCTCATGATTGTGGGTCTATTTTGCGTTACATCGATAGGCGTTGACTGGTTTACGCCTATCACGATCGCGGCGCATACCTTCGGACTATATTTTCTTGCGGTGATGGCTTTCCAGAACGACATTCTTCCACCTACCTTGCACTACGTAGTTTTGACGCTGGCACTCTTTGCCGCAGGTTATCTTTTAACACCAACTCTTGAATACAAGTACGTACACCGTATGACTAGTAATATTATTCTCCGCGAGGACGTGTTAGGCAAAGCGCTTCTTATGTTGGCTATCGGTGTCGTGTTGTTCCTGATTAGCACAAAAATGGCGGGGTTTTCGAATCCATTGCAGGTGTTTTCCGCGCCACTTCAATATCGTTTCTATATGATGATTGGAGGGATGTCCTATCTTCGGATTGTGATCGACATATGCGTGAATGCACCAGTTTTGATTGTCGCGATAACGTACTACAAGGGTAATGTTCCGCTAAGGTGGTTTGTTTTGTTCTGCGCGGCAGGCGTCTTGTATGGCCTGGCGTCGGGCTCACGGGGTAACCTGATCATATTGATCTGTGAAGTGCTCATTTTTCGCCATATTCTTCGACGTCGGTTGTCGGCAGCAATGACCTTTGCGATGATCGCACTGGCAATTCCGTTTATAGCCATTATGGGAGAATATAGGAATGTCAAATCTATCAACTCGAATATCTCTATAAGTGCCGTCGTACGAACGCTTGATCTGAAGGATATGGTAACTCTCACTTTGGCCCGCTTTGACGCGGCTCACATGTTCAATGAGTTGATGACGAGAGATTATGCCATACCAACCTCCATGGGGCGATACTATGCTGAAATTCCGCTCCAGGCGATTCCAAGATCATGGTGGTCCAGCAAGCCTTATATGCCAAATCCGGCGATGACCCGTATCACTGGATACAACGATGGAATGACGGATGTGGCTTTTGACTTTGGAATCTTCGGTGAAACGTTCATCAACTTTAAATGGTTCGGCTGCTTCTTTGGTGCCGTAATGTTGGTCGGGATTATTGGACTCCTACAATCCTTCTCCGAGCGTGCCCTACAGAAGAGGGAAGTGTTGAATATAGTAATCTGTGCGCTATGTTGGCTCGTTCCATACGAGGTCATTGTCGCTGGGGTTGTTGAGACCAGTGTGACGACGGCTTCTACTCTTATCTATTTGGTTGTCATTCGCTTCGCATTTATGCGGCGAGAGCGCATGGCTCTGTCAAGCGGCATGGCGCTCCTTCGGTAGAGATTCGATAGTTTTCAAGATAGTCTGTGCAACTCTGCCCCATGTGTACTTCATGGCTTGCCGCTCACCCTTTATCTGAAGTTCGTGCGAGAGTCGCGGGTCATGAAGCACTCTGATAATCTGGGACTTTAGCTCGTCAACCGAATCTGGGTTGAAGTAAAGTGCGGCGTCGCCGCAAACCTCTGGAATTGAAGCGGCTGTGGATGCGATTACGGGGCATCCTTGACGCATCGCTTCTATGGGGGGGAGGCCGAACCCCTCGTAAAGAGAGGGAAAAACAAAGCACGCGGCGTGGCGATAGAGCCGTCTGAGTTTGTCATCGGTCACATAGCCAAGCCACTCGATTCGAGAGGATATAATTTCAGAGTTTCCAAAAACCTTTTGATTTGAGTTACCGGCAACGACGATGCGGAGATTGACATCATCAAGGATCTCCGAGAGCTTGAGAATGATTTCAAAATTCTTGTTCGTAGCGAGAGAACTAACCGCGAGTATGTAAGGGCGCCCGTCGGCATCCTTATCATCCAGACTTTCGTCGCTCCGATTCTCTACCGCTAAGCTGCTATGATCTGCTCCACAGGAAGTAACATGTATCCGTTCGGAGACGCCGGGGAATGTTGCTGCGAGACGATTGCGAGAGAATTCCGTGAAAGTGAAGATCGCTTTGGCGTGGTTCGCACAAATGCCCCACAGCATTCGGTAATAGAGGCGGTATAGAAAACTATAGCCATTCGGCATGTCATAGATGGCAGTGTCAGGGATGGAGAAGAGATGTCTAGGATGGAATATGGATGGTGCGCCGGACAAAGTGAGCAGCCATCCATCGGAAGCATGAAAAGGAAGATCCAATTGCTCCCAGGCATGACCGGAGAAAGAACCGATGGTGCGGAATTCTATGTGATTCCATTTCTCCTTGAGGTATGTGCCTTTGGGGGCGAGTAAAGTCCACTGGGCCGTAGAATCACAGCTAAGCACGGCATCGATGGCCTTCAATGTCTCATGAGCATATCTCTGCACGCCAGTCATACGTTGGGTCAGGAATCGTCCGTTAATATAGATGTGTGGTTGCAAGCTTGAAGGGGCCATTTTGGATTCCTTTGCACTGTTAGTATACTCAGTTCTATATGGTGCTGGAAATGCAGAGAACAATCGTACAAATTGGGAAGTTCTACCCTCCGCACCTAGGCGGAATGGAGACACATATCCAGGATCTTGTCTCCGGTCTGAGCGGTTGGGAAGATGTTAGGGTGATTGTCGCCGGGGACTCGATTCTCGGACGTGTCGATCGGATGGATGGCGCTATCATAACCCGGGTGCCGACACTGGGCGTGCTGGCATCGATGCCGGTCACTCCCACGCTTCCATGGGAGTTGATGAGGGCGAAGCCAGCCCTAGTGCATGTGCATGTGCCAAACCCCGCGGCGGCATTTGCGATTGTCGCGGCGCGGTACCACGGCCCTTTGGTCATCATGCACCAAAGCGATACTCTCGGCCGGAAGTTTCTGAAGAAACTCTGCGATCCGTTTGTCAACGCGATGATGAACCGGGCTGACCGGATCATTGTGGCCTCGCAGCGCTATCTCGACAGTTCCGAAGAGCTAGCGCTCTTCAAGGAAAAGTGCAGGGTCATTCCGATGGGGATCAATATAGAAGGTGAGCGCGAGGACGTCGGAGCCGAAAGCGCCAAGGTTGTGCAGCAGTACGGTCCACGGCTAGTTCTGGCGGTGGGAAGACTGGTGGACTATAAGGGCTTCCGCTATTTGCTGGAGGCGATGCGGATGGTTGACGCAGTGCTCTTGCTGGTGGGGATTGGCCCGCTCGATGCCGCACTTAAGCAGTCGGCGCAAGACTTTGGAGTTAGCCAGAAGGTCAAGTTTCTTGGCAGAGTGGACGATCTGCAGAGGTACTACCGGGCCAGTTTGGTCTTTGTATTGCCTTCGATTTCGCGGGCGGAGGCTTTTGGACTGGTTCAGTTGGAGGCTATGGCCACGGGGGTGCCGGTAATCAATACGAACCTCAACTCAGGGGTTCCCGAAGTGTCTCTCGACGGAGTCACGGGGATCACGGTTCCGCCTGAGGATGCATTCTCTCTTGCGCAGGCTATCAACAGGCTGTTGGATGACGCGGGAATGCGAAAGATGATGGGCGAGGCTGGCAGGGTCCGGGCTCGCCGGGAGTTTGCTCCTGGATTGATGATTGAAAGAACGATGAAGTTGTATGAAGAGGTGCTGCTGGAGCGGCAGAAGAGGCGCTCATTGGCTGACTAAGGAGCACCGCTTCTGCTGCTACACGTAGAATCCAGCGGCAAAAGCGGTTCAGGTTCTTCATTCCTTCGCGGTATCACTCGAAGCCTTGCAAAGCATTCTAATTCTGGCCTTCGGCCAGCGCGGTCAGCCACCAATCAAAAATATCTTTCAAGGTCTGTTCCAGTTCAATGTGCGGTTTCCAGCCGAGGGCGCGGGTCTTGGAGGAATTGCCAAAGAGGCGCAGCGTTTCGATGGGGCGGAATTTCTCCGGGTCCACTTCAATGTGAACCTGGACCCCGGCTAGTTTGCAGAGCATGGAGACGATCTCCTCCATGCTGATGGGACGTTGCGAACCTACGTTGTAGACCTCGCCGGGTACGCCGTGCGTTGCCACCATCCAGTAGGCCTCGACGGTGTCGCGCACATCGGTAAAATCCCGCACCGGCGCAAGGTTGCCGACATGCAGAACAGGCTCCGCCTGCCCCAGTTTGATGGCCGCAATCTGCCGCGCAAAATCCGAGCAGACAAATCCGGTTGGCTGTCCGGGACCGACATGATTGAAAGGGCGGACGGTCATCGACTGAAAGCCGAAGGCCTCGAAATACTGGGTTGCCAGAGCCTCACACATGAATTTGCTGGTTGCATACGGCGTCAGCAGACGCACCGGAGAGTCTTCATTGAGCCCCGCTTCTGTCTCAATCGAGCGGTAGACGTGCGCCGAGCTCACGTGAACGATTCGAGGCCTGATATCAAGTTCGCGTAGCGCTTCGAAGAGATTCAAGGTGCCGCCGACGTTGACATCGTACGTCAGCCTTGGATCCTTGAAACTCGTCACCACGTTGGAAATGGCCGCCAGATGGTAGACCTGATCAGGTTGTGTGTCCTTTAGTATCTGCCGCAAACCCGCGTAATCGCGAATATCGACATTAACGGCTGAGGCACCCTTCGGAAGAGTCTGCACTGGACCGGCATTTTCGCTTTGAAACCCGAGACCCACCACTTCAAATCCCTTGCTTTCCAGCATCCGGGCAAGGTGCGGCCCAACAAATCCCGTCAAACCTGTGACAAAAGCTCTCATTGGGAACGCTCCATTTAGCCCAAGTTCGCGTTGCATGCAATCGTGTGACGCCGGTTGCGTTGCAGATCCTCTTCCACCATCATCTTTACCAGTTGTTCAAAGGTAACTTCCGGCTTCCAGCCAAGCTTTCCCCTCGCATAGCTCGAATCGCCGCACAGGTAATCCACCTCGGCAGGACGGAGCAGGGCCGGATCGACGCTCACATAATCGTGGTAATCCAAGTCTACGGTTTTGAAGGCGACGTCAACCAACTCCCGCACCGATTTGCTGATGCCTGTTGCAATCACATAGTCTTCCGGCTGATCTTGCTGCAGCATCATCCACATGGCGCGCACATAATCTCCGGCAAATCCCCAGTCGCGCTTGGCGTCGAGGTTGCCGATCGTCATCTTGTCCAGCAAGCCAAGCTTGATCTGCGCCACGGCGTTGGAGACCTTGCGGGTCACAAATTCCAGCCCCCGGCGTGGCGACTCGTGGTTGAATAAAATTCCGGAGCAGGCAAACATGCCGTAGCTTTCGCGGTAGTTGATCGTCGCGAAATGTCCGTAAAGCTTGGAGACGCCATAAGGACTTCTGGGATGGAAGGAGGTCTTCTCGTTCTGCGGCGGCGGGGTCGATCCGAACATTTCGCTGGAGGATGCTTGATAGAAGCGAATCTTCGGGTTTTCCGTCTTGATGGCCTCCAGAAGGCGTGTGACACCCAGAGCCGTGAACTGCCCCGTCAGTTCGGGCTGGTTCCAAGAGGTGGCCACGAATGACTGCGCAGCAAGATTGTAGACCTCGTCCGGCTGGCTCTGCCGTATCGCGTTGGCCAGGGAATTCTGATCCAGCAAATCTCCAGGGAGCAGAGTAATATCCTTCTCGATGTGGGATATCCGCTCAACATTAATACTGCTGCTACGCCGCACCAGACCGTAGACTTTGTACCCTTTGGAGAGCAGAAACTCTGCCAGATAGGATCCATCCTGGCCCGTAATACCCGTAATCAACGCAGATTTCACCATTTGCCATCCTCGTACTTTTCTAGAGACTATCACCCAGGACGCGTGGCTCGCCAGTCAGGTCTGGTGCAGACGACAGCTCTGGCAGCGGCTCCGCTTTTCTTTGCGCTGCAAGTGAGCTGCCACCGAACTGCTGGCCCTCGGTCGATCAGGCGCACGGGGCCTTGAGGGCTCCCGGCATGGTGCGTTTTGGAGCGCGAGCAACAGATCCACAGCAAGTAGGAGGATGCGCTTCAGACCGGAACCTCACTGGCTCACCCGGACCTTCAGCTTGACCCCGGTATCTCCTAAGCCAGGGGCGTTTCGCAGAGAGTTTCGGTTTGTCGGTGGATGCTGTTCATCACTGGAAGTCTGGCCCGCACCAGCTGGAAGCTGCCGCGCGTGCGCTTCTCATCATCATTGCCGCCGACCCTGATTTTGTTATGCGCTCCATGGCTAAAGGTGCGTGGGCGCGTGTCGGTCGAAGCATAGGGCGACGCAAACTGGTCTTGGCGCATTCCACAGATGTCAGCTCTGAGTTTGGTGACAGAAAAGGGGAGGGGGCTGTTATAATTTGTAGTCTCATGTGTTTTACCATATCTTTTCAGCGAGCCGAAGCCAGTTCCGCACAATCGGCAACCAAGAAGCGGGGAACAGCCTGTCCGAAACTATGATGCCAAATCATGGTATACGCGATATTAACCATAGCGGAATACAAGGCAGCAGATCGTTTCCATCTCACGAATATTCAATAGAAACGAAGAATTCTGCCTTGCTTGTGGAGGTCTAGATGGGTGCCAGTTCGTTTGTCTCCGGCAGTCTTGATACCACAATGGTGGATCGGAGTGCGGACCAATCCGAATACGGCAATGCGGACAGGTCCGAAAAACCGGAGACTGCATGCAGTTCCGCACTGGTGCCTCATTCTTCACGCCTTGTGGTTATCAGGCGGCTGAGCCCCTGGTCGCAGTCGGGTGCCAAGCGCCTGTTCGACTGCACATGCGTTCTGCCCCTGCTTCTCCTGCTCGTTCCGGTTCTGCTGGCGGTCGCCTTGGCGGTGCGGCTCACCTCGCCTGGCCCGGTTTTCTTCCTGCAGAAGCGTATGGGCCGTAACGGCCGTACCTTCACGATTCTGAAGTTCCGGAGCATGATCCACGTCCCGGAAAAGACTCATAACGCGGTCACCACAGCTGCAAGCCAGGCATTCACCCCGATCGGTGCATTTCTGCGCCGCTGGAAAGTCGACGAGCTGCCCCAGTTGTTGAATGTACTCGCCGGCGATATGAGCCTGGTAGGCCCCCGTCCCAAGATGCCGGAGCATGTTGTTTCGAAGCTGCCCTGCCGTCCCGGGATCACGGGTGCGGCTACCATCGCCTTCGCGCGCGAAGAGGCGGTTCTCGATCAGGTGCCCGAGGAAGATCTGGAGTCCTTCTATCACGGTGTGGTTCTTCCCGCCAAGCGCCGACTGGACGCGAGATACATGGCCCGCGCCACGTTTCTTTCCGATCTCAAGCTCATTGTCAATAGCGCATTGCGCCGTTGGGACAGATCGTTTCTGGAAGATCTGCTGAGTGCCTGGACTTTCGCTGCGCAGGAAAGAGCGCTCCCCTCGGGCGCGTCTCATCAAGAGATGGCCTTTCTCTCGTCCAAAATCAGCGCCTGATCGAAGCGGCCTCAGATCAGCGTGGTGCGAGCGTCCTCAAATCGCTGCTAGCCGCTGATGTTGGGAACTACCTGCTCAAACTGCTACGAGCCGTTTCGGTCAGCATTGAAACCTCCCCGGATAACTCTCCACATACCAAAGCGACCTTAACCCGATAGATCGCAGAATGGAAGATATGGTTTGAAAGTAATTATCCAAATTCCGTGCTTTTGTGAAGAAGCCTCTCTACCCATTACCCTCGCTGCGCTCCCTCGAACTCTTCCTGGCGTAGATGCCGTTGAGTGGATGATTGTCGACGATGGGAGCACTGATCGGACCGTGGCTGTTGCAGAAGAGTTGGGCGTTCAGCACATTTTCCGCCTTGGACGCCACTTGGGATTGGCGCGCGCGTTCGAGCGCGGGATCCATTCTGCATTGCGATTGGGTGCCGACATTATCGTCAACACCGATGCGGACAATCAGTACTGCGCGGAGGATATTGCAAACATCGTCGCACCGATTCTTGCCAACCGCGCCGATATTGTGATCGGGGCCAGAGCAACCGACGAGATACCCCATTTTTCTTTCACCAAACGGGTTCTCCAGAAGACCGGTAGCTGGGTAGTTCGCAAGGTGAGTAGGGCGAATGTGATGGATGCGCCGAGCGGCTTTCGAGCCCTCAGCCGGGAAGCGTGCCTCAGCTTACACATCTTCAGCCGTTATTCTTATACGATCGAAACCATCATTGAGGCTCGACTCAACAATTTTCGCATTCTCTCCGTTCCTGTGCGCACGATGCCTGATTTGCGCCCATCCCGTCTCGCTAGTGGTATTCCCCAATATATCTTTCGTTCCGCGGAGACACTCTTCCGGGTCTTCGTAATCTATTATGCGTTCCGATTTTTTCTGGTGCTCAGTTCGATTAACCTGGCGTTGGGCCTAGCCCTCGGAATTCGTTTTCTTTACTTCATGAGCTTGCACAAAGGGAACGGGCATATCCAGTCGCTGCAACTTTGCGTCATTTTTTGCGTGCTCTCCTTTGTTCTTTTTTCACTCGCCGTGCTCGGCGACTTGATCGCCGTGAACAGGAAGTTGCTGGAGAAGATTGACCTGAGCATGAACCTTTCCGATTTGAAGAATTTCAAGGAAGAATGAGTATGGGAGATCAAATTGGCCATGGCGGGATTCTCTCAGGCCCAGCAACTTTTGCATCGTCTCTTATCAGCGGTTTATGTTTGGTGCCAATCAATTCTTCGTCCTGAAACGGAAGCAGAATCGATTGCCGGCTTTCCTACTTCCAGGTGTCCTTCCGGCGAACAGCGGTAATGCGATAGATCCGCCCAAACGCACTTTGGTTACTTGCATCCAAGACAAGTTCTGATTTGAACTCACCCCAATTCGAGAGCGAGGCAAGCATCGCGACGTCTTGGCCTTCAGTGACCGGAAGGAAAGATCTTCGCGGATAGTCAAAGATCGCATATACGGTGAAGTTCTCTGCGTAGTTGTGCAATGCTGCATCAGGAGCTATATACCGCAATCCTCGAATGGCGGTCCATTTCCCGGACGTCGATTGGGCCGAAGGAAAGTACACCAAACGCGATTTGCCCACATCGAGCCCCGATAAGTAGTCGTCGAGCGAGGTGTAGGTGGAGCTAATATTCAACTCGTCCCGATACAGCGATAAAGAAGGTGAAGAACCGCGCGCTTTGCTGCCGATTTCATGCAGAAGAGCGATCACAAGAAAGAAGGATACCATCACGCCAATGAATAGGCGCGGATGTTTTTCGGCCATATTGACCTGGAGGGGAAACAGATAACGGATTCCCGCCAGAAAGCAGGAGATTATCAAGAATTGGAAGGGAAGCAAGTAGCGCGTTGTGCTTGAAGCAATCGGCATCACAACAGGAAGAGCCATCAACAACAAACATATCTCCGGGCGAAAAACGTTCCAAAGACGAACCGCGCCAATCACGACCAAGGCGCTTATTCCACATCCTGTAATTGACACGAAAACATCGCGCGCAGATGCTGTCCAATTGAACCACCACAAAGTCGAGGTTAATGAGTGGCTATAGAGGTAATAGAAAGACGGAACGACCTGGCAAGGAATGCTTATAGCTATCAGATTCATGACCCAGTCAGACCACCGAGTCATCGACACACGCTGCATCCATATTGATCCATATGCCAGGAACGTCCTCCAGGTAAAGACACCGGCAATAACGATAAGGACGCCAAATGTGGCGAGAATGTAGTTGAGATTCTTGATTGGTTTGTACCGGAACTTGGGAAGCCAGCAAAGCGCTGCGTAGAAAGGAAGAAGAAGCCCAAGAAACTTGATCGATGCGGCAATCAGCACAAGAATCATGATGATTCCGAGATCCAGATCAAACCGGATATCTTTGGAAGAGTCTCGAAGCGATCGGATTGCGACTATTGCGCCACAGAAAAAGAGAGAGAAAAGAATGTCACTTAGTGGAAGGAAGACATTCCATTCCCATGCTGTAGAAAGGAGCAGCATGCTGAACATGCAAAATACAGAGAAGCTTTTCAATCGTGGAGGCATGCCGAGGCTGAGGAGATAAGAACTTATGCTCCCCACTCCAAAGAGCATTGCGATATTGGTTATTTGAATCAGGCGGAGCTGAACAGCGAAGTTGCTGGACGCCGCAATGAGCGGTATTCGAAAATAGCCAGGTAGGCCGACATAATGATATGGGGGGATATTATCTGCTAGTCTTGCCGCTGTTGTGTGAAGATGAAGTAGGTACCATCCATGTAAATAGTAAAGAAGGGGGTCGTTACACAGCATTCCGTAATAATAGTGAACATCCGCAGCGAAGATTCCACCAAGATAGATAGCTGCCCAAACGAGGCCGACAATCGCCAAGACCCTTCTTTGAGCGCATAAGAACGTAGAGAACGAGGTGGACTGTTCTGGGACATTGGGAGACTTGCCGCGCGCTTGCATAGTTTGGATATCCAGTTCTACCTCCCGGTTTCTTTGGTCTTGGACAAGGGCCTGGCGGTCAAGCTTCCTGAAATCAATCATCTGTTCTGCAGATGCCAAAGAATTCAATTCTATTGTACCTGTACTGGAGAGTGCCAAGTTCTCCGGTCTGTTCAGTCTCGCTTTTGCTTGATCTGTAGGTTTGATAGTTCGGTGGCCAGATCGATCAGAGCCACCACTGAGCGGCAGGCGGTATGTGGGGATCGCTGCGGCAACAGTGGCGCCAATGCGCGACCGTCTGCCTTGGGCTCTTGCCTTTCGAGGATTGTTGTTGACCCGGTGCAGTGCGCTGCACCTCTGTGCCGTCAAGCAGGCTGGGGCATTCGGGGATGCAACCTGTGGTGGGATTGAATGAGGGCGGGGAACACGATGGAAGAGATGACTTTGAAAAGCCAAGCAAGTTTTGAGAAGTATACATGGAAGAGCCGTTGTGAAGAGCTTTTTCATTCTGCTATCACATGGGGCATCGGCGAGCAAGCGCGAAATGCAAGGCTGCAAGACCAGGTTGCGAACATCCGGAATTGCAATACAGGCTTGTATTGCAAGGTTGCAAAAGGACCCGCTCTCGAACTCACAGTGCCACCTGTGATGGGGGCTGACTTCCACGCCTTCTGAGAACATTCGCAAAGAATTCCACACACAAATACGTTGGAGATGACTGTGGGGATTTTGGGGGGACCCTGCCGGCAAATGAAGGGTAAAACAGGGCAAGCAGAAAGCGCAAAAACAAGCTATAACTCGTGTAACTGGAGTAGGATAGGGAAACGCATGGTAATGGGGGATAATGGCCCGGATCGGCCTTCTAAGCCGGGGTTCGCACGCGGCGTGCGAAAAGGCTTCCGGCTTGCAATCCTCCCCCCAAACCCCGGAAAAACGACGCGCCAGGAGGTTCGTAGAGGCGCTTTCTCGGGGTGGCCTGTGGGGTAGGTATCCCCTTTTGCTTCCCGCCTCAGATCAAAATCCGCTCCACCTCGTCGAGCGACATCTCATCGCTGCGCCGGTCGTAGAGCTGCGTGGTGCGGGTGCTGGCGTGGTTGGCCATCGCCGCGGCCTTCTCCAGCGTGCCGCCGTTCTTGAGATATGCCGTAATGCCCGTGGCCCGGCTATTCCGGCCCCAGAATAGCCGGGCCTATGCCGGGTCGCCGACTATGCCGGACTGTTTCGTATTCCGACAAACAGCGCTCGAACTGATGTTAAGTTCCCCGGCATAGTCTGGTCGGCAAATCATAGCGTGTTGAGGAACTCCAACAAGTCATCGCCGGCTCTGTAGCGGCCAGGCTTCCCCTCGGGCGGCGTAGTCTTTGCCAAGATTTGTTCCTTTAAAGCGAGGTTTGCATCCAGGTAGATTTGGGTCGTTTCCACCGATTCATGACCCAGCCAAAGTGCAATGACTGCTCGATCAACGCCGGCCTGCAACAACTCCATGGCCATCGAGTGTCGAAGCACATGCGGGGTAACGTGTTTTTTGCGGAGGGATGGACATGCTTGACAAGCAACCGCCACATGCTTGGCTAGTAAGTCTGCTACGATGAGGTCGCACCCGTCCTTCCAGTGCCAGCGCCAGTTGTGGAATCTTGTTTTTCAACTTTCCCCGTGCCAACTGTGCCAGTTGCTCCGGACTGTTTTCGCCAGCGGTGCTCACATCCAGCATCTAGCGCCCTTATACGCCCAGCGTATTCGGCGCCGCGGAGCCGAGCTTAAGATTCGCCTGTTCCTGCAACTTTTGGATACGATTGGCCACCCGGTTCTGACTCTGCCGCAACTCCACACGGTAACGGGTCAGATCGCGCAGATCCTGTATGGAGGCTGGTGGTACGAAACTTCCTTTGAGCAACCCATGCTGCAACAGGTCGGCGATCCACTCACA
>Ga0224527_1000629_pt1 | contig 22137 bp, 16 predicted proteins | sample CBST0metaG_FD_179882 | JGI IMG/M metagenome (GOLD analysis project Ga0224527, IMG submission 179882) | Peat soil microbial communities from Stordalen Mire, Sweden - C.B.S.T0 | ecosystem: Environmental > Terrestrial > Soil > Wetlands > Peat | place: Sweden: Norrbotten County, Stordalen Mire... | reverse complement strand
GAATAGAAAAGCCGCTACCAGTCTATCGTTCTAGACTTTTAGCCCGGGAAACTGCCGGATAGAGGATCATCAGGCCAAAGCCCATGATGTCTGTGAAGACGATGAGAAAGACCGGCACAAGAACTTTGCCGATGGGAGGAGCGGACGGGGTGTTTGGAGTCTGGATCGCGCTTGTCATAGTTTTCCGTCCTAAGCCGGTGTTTCGTCCGTGCGTACCGGGGTTGTGAAACTGTTCCCCAGGGTTGGGTTTGTAGCATCACTCCTCCTGCGGAGAAAATCCGCGCCCATAACGTCCAGACGCGGATTAACGCATGGAGGGCCCCGGGGCTACTGCGCGACGGGCTTGGCGATTGCCGCCAGTGCCGCCACCACGGTTTCCGCCTCTACACGTCCGGTCATGTAATCCGCGTCGACGTGGGAAAACCGAATGATCCCCGAGGCGTCGATCACATACGTGGCGGGCACTGGGAGCTGGTAAGATCCTTCTCCATTGCGGAGTTCTAGATCGTTCTTGAACAGATTCTTGCCGAGATCTTTCACCCCATCTCCCACTTGAAAGACGATGCCAAACTGCCGCGCCAGCTTGTTCTTGAAGTCGCTGAGGATGGGGAAGGTCAGTTGGTTCTTTTCGGTTGCGATAATTCCGCCATCCGGTTTCTCAGGCGAGATCGCGACCAGTTTCGCGCCCAGTGCCTGCATCTTTGGCAGAGCCGCCTGCAGTTCACGCAGTTCGAGATTGCAGTACGGGCACCATTCGCCTCGGTAGAAACTGATGACAAGCGGCCCTTCAGCCAGCAGACTCTTGAGCGAGACTTCATGGCCGAATGCATCCGGCAGGGTAAACTCAGGCGCTGCATCGCCGGCTTTCAAAGCGTGATCCAGCACGTCGGACGAGCGGACGCGCTCCATATCACCGGAAATAATGCTGAACTTCTCTCCAAGTGAAGCCTTGACCTTTGCCTGTAATGCCTCTGCCGCCTGTTTGTAAGCCATATTGATCTCCTGAGTGCCATGAGTTGACTATCTGTAGCACTCGATACATAATGAGAGGGCAGCTTGCCCATGTCAAGCATTATTTTGTGGCACTCGCTACAGAATGGGGAAGGTCTCACATGGCACGGACTTTGGAGTTCGATTACGACACCACCTTGGAACGCGCGACCCGCCTCTTTTGGAAGAGTGGCTACGCTGGCACATCGCTGCGCGACCTGCTGAAAGAAATGGGTATTGGGGAAAGTTCGTTTTACAACACTCTGAAAAGCAAGAAGCAAGCCTATCTGGAGTGCCTGAAGCATTACAACGAGACTGTCGATCGGAAGCGTTCCAAGGAATTTCTCGCGGCACCCACGGCTGCACTGGGGGTACGTGCGCTGTTCAAGACAATGCTTGAATCTCTCGATGATCCCAAGACGCCTTCGGCCGTCTGCATGATGGCCGGAAGCCTGACGCATGAAGTTCTTGATGAGGCCGAACTGCGAGAGTACGTCGAAGGGCGAATCTCCACGTTTCAGGACACGATGATCGCGCGGATGAGCACCGACAAGCGGGATGGACTTCTTGCGGAGGGCTTCGAGCCTCAGCTTGTAGTGCCGGTCATCCTCACTTACATGCAAGGCCTCTGGCGGATGGCACTGGTGTCTTACGAGAGAGCTCGCTTCGAGCGGCAGATCGATGTCTTTCTCACCGGACTTGGACTCTAAAGCGCATTTCAACAGAGATGAAAACTGGTAAGCGCGCTGGCATCTAGAGCTAGCGAGATACGCGTTTGCAGTATTCAAAACGCCGCAGGCCGTAAAGGGGAAAAGTGCAGGAAGACGTTCCTAGCCTGTTACGAAACTCGCAGATCACAGTTCTCCCAAGTCCGAATGCTTACGACAAGCCGACTTGAACGAAGCCGCTACGGCGGCGGACGCATTCGCGTGTTCGTGAGCCGGCCAGTGTCTCCGATTCGATAGTTTGGGACGCAGAGAAGGAGGATTCTCTGTGAACCAACTACGTCAGCTCATGCTTGAGGAGTTGCAACGACGCAACTTCGCTGCCACAAGCATCCGCACTTACCTTCACGGCGTTGCGCACTTCAGCCTGTACTTTCGCCGTCCGCCCGATCAGCTTGGTCCTGAAGACATTCGCAAGTATCAGGCGATGCTGTTCTCCAAGTTGAAGTACGGCCCGAAGACCGTCATCCTGCGGCTGGCGTCACTGCGTTTCTTCTACATCCACGTGTTGAAGCGCAACTGGAGCATCGCAGAGACGCCCTATCCATTGGAAACAAATGCTTTCAATAGAGACTACAGTGCCGTTATCCGTCCAAACTCCGCGAGCCTCAACTGGACAGCCTTCGGGCTCAGCCAGAAGCATCACGCAGATTTTCTTCTTTGCTGAATGCTGTGTTGCGTCGAGACTCGAAAACCGGCCAGCTATTCTGGTCTTTGGTGGTTGTACACGACCGGCGACAACGACGGACCATATCTTCAGACGGTCGTTCCTCCGAATGAACGATGCCAATCGGCGTCATCTTGAGCGCCAGCCAGGCCGAAGCAACGTCGCGGATAGTTGAGGAGCGGTCAAGACGTTCGTTGCGATCGCTGGGATTCTTGCCGGTGCATTCTGATTCTCAGGGATTCGCTCGCGCTGTTATTTGGGAGTCGATTACACCGGCGATAACATAAGGTGCACTGCTACTCCTACCACTGGACACTGTGTGGGTATCTGCTTGCTACGCGAGACGATCTGCGTCGCGCACCTATGAGCTCAAGACTATGTCGTTCAGTTCCCGTGGCTACTCACCTGCGAAGCCCAGGACGCTTGTATTTGTCAATCAATCGCAAAGACAGGAGTCTTTGTCGAACTTAATTCTCTATCTACGAAAGTAGTATAATTTCTGCTGCATTATTGCTGGCGTAGTGTTGTGCAGCATAACTCGGAAGGAGAAAAGAGTGGAGCATTATCGGAATCTCAATGGGAACTCAGGCGTCCTAGCGTACGAGTTTGGAGCGGGTTCTATCACGGTTGAATTCAAGGACAGATCTCTCTACTTATACAACTACGCAAAGACAGGGCAACAAAATGTTGAGCGCATGAAAGCCCTAGCGGAGGCCGGAAGCGGCTTAAATAGTTTCATCAGCAAGACCGTCCGGAATGCGTACGCAGCAAAGCTACGATGACGTTGCTCGACAGATTGAGGACATTGCCGACCGTTAACACTTAAGAGTCCAGCCTGTCTGTAAGCCTTACGACCGAATGGCCTCCGCCAAGTTTCTCCACACGTACTTGGACGGCGATGCGGTCAATCATCGCCGCAACGTGTGTAACGATCGCCACTTTGCGCCCCCGGCTGTGTAGGGATTCGAGCGCGTCGATGGCGACATCGAGGGTCTCTCGGTCAAGCGAGCCAAACCCCTCATCGATAAAGAGCGTATCCACGAATGAGGAACGACCTTCGAGTCCAGAAAGAGCCAGCGCCAACGATAGGGAAACCAGAAAGCGCTCACCTCCAGACAGACTCCGCGACGCGCGAAGTTCATTGGCCATGTCGCGATCGACCACATGTACTGCAAGGTCAGATGTGATACCTTGCGCCAACCGATACCGCGGTCCCAACGCGCTCAGGTGATCATTGGCAAGCCTGACCAAGTGTCCGAGAGTAATGCCCTGCACGAACTTACGGAATCGAGAGCCGTCCGGCGACCCAATAGCGTCATCCACTGCCTGCCACACAGTAAGCACCGTACGTTTTGCATCGATTTCTGCCGCGAGTGTCTGCGCGTTAGTTCTTGCCTGCTCATCTCGTCTAAGCTCTGCTGCATTCTCGCCGAATTGCTGCTGCTGACCGCGAATCTCCTCGTTCAGCGCGCCAAGGGAAGCTTTTAGCTCCTGTTCATTCACATGCTCGTCTACACCGGCGCGAGCGATTTCAAGATCCGCGCTGCGCGTTTTGATGTTCGTCGATGCGTTATTGAATGCGAGCTCGATTTGTTGTAGCCGCATCTGCATTTCTGTGCGTTCGACCGCCGGCACCGCAAGGCGAGCCACCACCCAGTCACATGTGTGTTCCGCGGCAGCGCAGGCCTGGCTGAAGTTGCTCTTTGCCGCACCAGCGCGCGCACGCGCTTCCTCAAGAGCTGTTGCCGCCTCCTGGTGCGCCACGACTGCTCCCTGGTGTGCGGAAGCGGTTTCATTCCGCGTCGCGCTTGCGCTGTTCTGGTTCTCAATTGCTGCAAGCCGTTCGTCATTGAATCGCGTGCGGTGCGTCGCCGTAGCCGCGCCGCCGAGAAGAGCGGCACGCTGTCCACGCCTCTCTTCGAGCGCCGCATTGCGCGCTGTCAGATCGGCTTGGCAGCGTGTGTGCAGTTCACCATTGGCTTGAAGAATTGTACTGGCTTCGGCGAGTTTCGGTTCCAGCTCTCGCACTGCATCTTCGAGCGATCCGGCTCGCTCCTTCAGTTGGCGGTAAGCCGTTACCAGGCTGCTTATTGTGACGCGGACTCCGCTCGCATTCTTATGCAACATTTCGAGTTCGATGCTCGCACTGGCGAGGAACGGAAGCAACTCGCGTTCTGTCGTCTGCGTCTCGCTATTGGTCTTTTCCTGCGTCGCGCTGTGGCGCTGCAGCTCAAGTTCGGCTGCGTGATACTGAGTAATCCGTTCTTGTTTGATGCGGTGTTGGGTTTCAAACTGTGTCTGGGCTTCGCCTTCCTGTTTTCGCACTGCATCCAACTGGGTCCGAATCTCCTTTGTGTCGGCCAGTAGAGCTTTGGCATTTGTCAGCGACTCCTTGGCTTCGAACCCCAAAGTCGTCAACTGTTCCTGCGTCCGGGGTTCCAAAGAATCGGGCAGCGGTTTCATTAACCCAAGGGCAGCGAGCGCTGTGGCGACTGACGGACGTAGCTTGCCGAATTCCGCTGCCTCGTTGGCAGACTCAAGGCGTGCAGCTTCCATGCTTTGTACTGCTGCTCGTGCACGAGCACCCGCTGCTGCGCTCTGCGCACTTGTCTCATTGATGATGCCGGCCGCGCGGTTTATGGTTGCGTCGAGTTCCAGGCGCTGGTTCCGCAATGACTCCGCAAGCGCCTCAAGTGCATCCGTAAGATGTTCCGTATCGGCGGCATCGCGGTACGGGTGTTCTACAGCTCCACAGACCGGGCAAGCCTGGCCAGCCAACAAGAAGCTGCGCAGGTGTGCGGCCTGTTCTGAAACTCCTTGCTGAGCAAGGTCATCGAGCGGGACGAGGCGAGCGCGCGAAGCCGCATCCCGCTCCATCTCCCTCTTTGCTACGTCGAGGCTTTCGTGCGCACGCCGTTCATCGGTAATCGCCTGGTCGCGCTCGCGCTCTGCTTGCTCGAGTTTCCCTGCAGCCTCTGTGGCACGTCCCGCAACCCGGTGTGCCTCGCGCAAGTCGAGCACAAGCTGCGTCAGCTCTTGCACTCGATTCTGGAGTTCTCCTTCGTTGAGAATGTTGAGTCGATCACGAAGAGCATCGCCTTCGATTACCAATTTCTTTCGCAGCTCATCGGCGATCTGGATGTGCTCTTCGGCTTCGGTTACGTCCCTCAGTAGAGTTTCAACGGTCTTCTTTGCCGCCGCAGCCCTCTGCTCCGCTGCTCGGCAAGACCTCAGTTGCTCTTCGTGCTGCTCAAGCAGCGCGAGCACCCCATCGGATCGTTCCGCCAGAACTGCATGTCCGCTTTGTTTCTCCAGTTCCTGACTTGTAAGCACGAACTCGCGCGTCGCGGTCGCCAACTGGCGTTGAAGATCATTGAGCCTGGCTTCCTGATCCTTCAGTGTTTTCGCGGCTTCCGCTGTATTCCGCTCACTCGATTCTGCTTCCGCTTGAGCGGCGACGATCATCGCATCCAGGTGCTCGGCTTCGGTCCAAGCCGGTCCGAAACTCTTGAAAGCGGCTTCCGCATTCCGCGCAGCTTCCTCGGCCTCTGCCAACTTCGTTTGCGCCAGTCTAGAGGCGTCGGCTGCTGAATTCAGCTTCCGCTCGGTGTCCGTGACTTTCTGCTCGGCAGCCGGGAGCGCCTTCGATGCGTCCTCGGCCAAAAGGTACAGACTGCGCAGAGGCTCGACAGCCTCAAATTCCGCAAGTTCCCTGAACTGTTCCTGCGCGTCATTCCTCCGTTTCAGCGCAACATTGAGTTGCTCTTGTGCCAGTCGCAGATTCTCTTGCGCCGCCGTGATGCCGCGTCGCTTTTCCAGTTCGCTGCTGAGCCTTCCTCGCTCGGCTTCTTGATTGCTGATGGTTTGTGCGAGCGCCGTCTGGGTCTGTTCCAGTGCGGCCCGCGCAGCATCATCCAGCAAACCGATATCGCTCCGCTGCTGATCGAGCCTCTCTATTTCGCGCCGAAGTTTGTCTGTACCCTCGCGCACTCTAATGGAAATGGAGCCGTAAATCTCGGTACCCGTTATCTTTTCCAGAAGTTCAGCGCGATCACGCTCCTCTGCCAGGAGAAAGAGGTCGAAGTCTCCCTGGGCAAGCAGAACGGTTCGGCGGAACTGTTCAAAGGTTAAGTTTGTGCGCGCAACTACCTCGTTCAGAACCGATGTGATGCCCGCGGCAACCGCGCTATCGTCAGCCAGCCGTCGCAAGGATCTCTGTACGTTTTGCAATCGACCATTTGCTTTTCCTCGCGCACGGGCAACCTCCCAACGCGCGCGATAGCCCACGCCATCGTGCCCCATAAAGTCGACTTCAGCGAACCCTGCTGCTGCGCCGCGGCGCAGTATTGCCCGTCCATCGCTGATCGATAGTTCTTTGCCGCTCGGATCTGGAACGTACTCCAGTCTGCCCACCGCAACGCGCGGATATTGTCCATACAGTGCAAGGCAAAGTGCGTCTAGGATGGTGGATTTGCCCGAACCGGTTTCCCCCGTGATCGCAAAGAGTCCGGACCCGGCCAGCGGTTCTACTGTAAGGTCCAATTCGAATGGGCGCGCTAGGCTGGCTAAGTTCTGTCCGCGAATTGCAAGAATTCTCATTCGTTCAGGCTCCTGCGCGCGCGCGATGGAAGACATCCAGGTGCTCAGGGGTCGGCTCACTGCCGAATTTCTTCTCAAACGCCAGCTTGAACATCTCCTCGGGATCTCGCTCAGCAAGATTGACAAAGGCCTCTGCTGTCGAGTCGGTTTGCACTATCTCTCCAGCGAGGGGCCGCACGCGTGCCTCGACGATGCGCACCGGGAAGTCTTCGGCGATGCGATCCAATTCCTCCCGGTAGCCCGATAGCAGCCCTTCCCGCGCTAGACATACTTGCACGAATGGCCTGAGATGAGGTTCAAGATCGCCCGCGAGGCCGAGCTGCACCAAGTGGTCATGCAGGTCTCCGAGCTGCACCTCTCCAGCGGCGGGCAAGCGCAAGAACGGTATTGGGCGCTCCAACGGGATCTGCTCCGTCGTAACTCCGCTGCTCTCCACAGAGATCAGTGTCACGCTATGCCGGTAAGGCCGCTCTGTAGCTGAAAGAGGAATGAGAGAGCCACTGTATCGCACGACGTCTCGACCTACGCATTGCGCCTTGTGAAGATGTCCAAGCGCCACATAGTCGGCCTCCGCAGGGAAGATGCTATGTGGTACCGCGTGCTGGCCGCCCACCAGAATTCGCCGTTCTGCTCCCTCTGACTCGATCGCCCCCAGTACGTGGAGATGACCGGTCACGATCAAGGGTACTCCCTGTAGCTTTGGTGCGACATACGTATACAGCTCGTCGTACAACTCCTTTACCGCCCGCACCACGGGAGAACCCGCATCGTCTTCAAGCGTCAAATTAGGCAAACATGTGGCTGTAGGGTACGAAACAGCAAGCACATTGAGGAAGGCCTCGCCGTGAGCGTCTGTCAGGACGATGTGGTGCCGCTCAGCCTCGATCCTGCCTTCGCGCCTTCGCACATTGCCAACCACTCGCACATTGAAACGCGCAAGCAGCGGGTGCGGAGCCTCCAGTCGGCCTGCCGCATCGTGGTTACCTGCTGTGATGATCGTTTTCATGGCCGGCCGTGCCCGATGCAATCGCTCAATGGTTTCATAGAACAGTCGCTGTGCTTCGCCGGATGGGTTCTGGCTATCGAAAATATCTCCCGCCACGAGCAGCGCGTCGATTTCTCGCTCGGCAACGATTCCGATCAATTGGTCGAATACGCGGGCATGCTCGTACTCGCGCGAATATCCGCGCAAAGTCTGCCCTATATGCCAATCTGCGGTATGCAACACGCGAATCATTGTTCTATCGCCCCAACTCTTTGCCGTCCTATTGTGTTGCTTGCTCCCCCAAAACCGATGCAGATTCTCTAAGGCAAATAAACGGAGAGTCCAGAGTTCGGTCCTTGAGGCAAGCCGAGTGCCGTGTCTATACCTGGGTGCGCACGGAGATCACGCAGTAGAGCCTCCGGTGCCACTCCCTTCCCAATCTTTTGCTCCGACTCAGCGCGTGCATGTTCCACGGGTTTTGCACGATAGACAATGACCTCAGGAACTCCATCCTCGATGGCGCGGAGACAGATTGCTCGAATATAGAAGCGGTTAAACTCGCCTTCTGCCAACATTTCGTGAGCGTTGACTCGCATTATAGGCGGTTTCGAGAACCCTCCTGACTTGAGTTTTCGGGGTTTCTCATACGCGTTGAGCTCACGGCGAATTGCTGTTGCAAATGTTACATCGTCTTCGTCTTTGGCAGCAGCCTTAATTAAGTCTGGGTAGATGCGTTGACCGTGTGGATTGAGATTATCGCTGACATAAAGCGATCCCTCTAAGATGTCGCGCTCGATTTCCAGCAACATGAGTTGCCTCGTTTTCTCATCCAGGTTCTTGTACGTCAGTCCCATGAGTCTCTCCCTTCTTAAAACACGCACCATAAATGTGCATTAATCGTAATCAGCCATATCTGGTCGATTAAGATTCCGCATAAGACTTAGCCCAACAGAGCGAGTTCACCATCTTGACCTGCTCGACTGTTCGACATGAAGCGTCAAGAAGCCTTGGGCTCGCGACGATGATTGCAAGGCACTGAGCTCTTGAGATTGCGACATTGAGCCGATTGCGGCTGAACAAAAAATCCAAGCCGCGCGGAGCATCGTCATAGGTCGATGTCGCGAAGGATACGATAACCGCTGGTGCCTGTTGCCCCTGGAATTTGTCCACAGTACCAACCCGCGCGCCAGGGGGGAGAACTTCTCGCAAGAGATTCACCTGCATATTGTAGGGAGAGACCACAAGAATATCCTGCTCTGAGAATGCAGCCTCGATTCCATCGCGGTTGACCCATGATTGTTTCAGTAGTTCGCTGAAAATGTCCCTTACCTTACTCGCTTCTGCTTCGCTTCGTTGCGCACAGTCTTCATGCTTTACTTCACAAAAACAGATCCCAGTCGGCTTGAGTTGTATGTCGGCAGATGTCGACAATACAAGATGCTGAAGGTCATTACCGACTTGTGCCCGCAGGCGCGATTCATAGAATGCGCTTGAGATAAATCCACAGACATCGCTATGCATGCGTCTGCTAGTCCCGAGAAAGACGCCCCTGTCATTTGGAACAGTGGAATGCTCTTGCATCAAGAACTCTAGAACTGACTGTCCGGAATCGCCTGGGTGCACCCCTTGAGAAGGCTGAGCGAGTTGCATGGAGTCTCCAACCAGCACCAGATTCCTGGCGCTAGTTCCAATGGCAACAACATTCGCCAAGGACATTTGCCCTGCCTCGTCGACAAAGAGGCAGTCCAATTGTTGGTCGTAATCAGGCCGAGCAAAGAGCCATGCCGTACCGGCCACAAGATTGAACGAAGCCAATGAATCAGGGTTTTTCCGTGTATTGACGATCTCAGGCGCGAGGAAAAACTGATCCTCAGCCGAACACTTTTGTATTCCGTGAACAGAAACACTCTTTTCCCGGCCAACTTTTACGATTTCGGCGAGAAGGTTCCCGATAGCCTTATGCGAATTCGAAGAGACACCGACTCTCTTGCCCTGGCTGATCAGATGGATAATGGAGCGCGCTGCGGTATAGGTCTTTCCTGCGCCCGGAGGTCCCTGAATTATAAGGGCACTGTCGTCAAGTGAGGAGATTATGCGGATCGCAGCGCTCAACTCATCTTCTCCCTCTCTGATTAGACCGGTATAGTTCAACGGAGGTGTCAAGCGAGGTTGCTCGCGCTTCAGCACTGCAATGACCGCACGATACCGTTTAGCTCCAGCAATGACAGAATCGGCAAACCGGTAGATGGCTTCTCTTAATACAACAGCATCAATTGGTCCTGTCGGTATGATCGACATTGAATCGGGCAGCGGAGGTTGGTTCGCGCCGATTTTCAAACGAACGATATTTGCCTCTTCATCCAAATAGACGATCGTGCCTGCGGGTTTCAACGTTGCAGAGCAAAGACAACCGTCACCGACAGCAAACTTGAAGTCCTGCGGAGGAAAGCGATAACTGTAGACAATGGATCTCTTGTCCTTGTAAGGAGCCATCGAAGTATCCTTGAACAGGCCGCCGATGCATTCGGAGTCTTCGATCAGCTCCTCAGTTGTGCTGTCCCTTCTGTCAAACATCGCCCAGTATTGAGGTTTGGCTTCGCGCCGGTGAAACTCCAGCAACTGAGAAATGAGCTCCGCGGAGGGGATATCTGCCTGAGAAACGCTTCCGAGAAGACGTGCGGTGTAGTCGCTCACTCGCTTTTCTGCATCTGTCTGACGTTGCGAGGCTTCCTCGTCCCGTTGTTGCCCGCAATCATCCCTCCAAGTGGCGCCTTCTGGTCTGAGCAACAGCAACCATTCGTGTAGCCGCTTTGTAGACCGACAGTCCTGCTCGTTGTAACGCTCTATTTGATCTAGCAGCTGTTGCTCTTGAGTGGCACGCCACTCTTCATAGACCTCAATACTTTCGCCAGCAGTCGTAACGTCACCTTCACGCTTTTCAGCATAGAAGTGCTCCAAATTCTTGATAGAGTATCGAGGTTCGGAGACTCTGATGCCTTCGCGGACCACGCGGTAAAGATCGACGAAGCGTTCTTTTCTCAGAAGATCGTCGACTTCCGCTTCCCTGGTTCCATGCAGTGTAGATAACCGCCGCATGGCGGTAACCTCGTAAGGCGCGTAGTGATAGATGTGAGCGCTTGGATGCGCAACGATATGCTGTGTGAAGAAGTCGACGGTTCTCTCAAACGCTGCTTTCTCCTCGGATCGACTGTGACCCCAGAAAGCGAGAAACTGGCCTGTGCTACTCAATCCGTAAAATATTCCGAATAGGTATTCGAGCCCGCCTGGAACGAGCGGATCTCCCTCCATGTCGAAATATAGATCGTGCTCGTCGGCAAGAGGCAGGCGACCGAATCCTTTTCCACTCTCAACGGGCAAGATCTCATATTTGTTATTGCCTGTGCTCTCCTTGTATGTCTGCAACTCAGCTTGTGCACAAAGCCGCTCAATGATTCCTGGCTGCATCCCGGAGATACGTGCACCTCGACCAACGCTCGCAAGGGCATCTATTGTCGATATTCCGGACGCTCGCAGAGCAGCAATCTGATTTGATCGAATGTTAGCGACCAGGCACAGATGGCGTATGCGATGCCACTCATCTTCGCACTGCGTCATCCACCGACACATCACGCAGTGGCCACAAGGTTCTGGCATCGTTGGTGGCAACGTATCAACAAACAGCTCGAGACGTTTTTGAATTTGAATCGTATAGTATTTCGAATCTAGTGAGCGAAATGTCTCCCGGCGTCCATCGCCCAGAATCAGATGGGCATTTAGAGGCAAGAGTTTCTGTATATCGAAGAGAAGCATGTTGTACAGCGACAATTGAAGAAGGTGCTTTGGCTGCGCCGTACGTGCAAGTTTCGTGTCGACTACTTCGTAGCTGTAATCACCAAGGTCGGACGGTGCATGTGTCTTTTCTAGAAAATCCGCGATACCTAGCCATCTATCTGTGGATAACATGCCTTGATAGACAATGTCGGCACCCAAACGCATCGCCGCATGAGTACTGTATCGTCGGTCCCGCCAGTCTACGCCAGATAGATCCGCCACTTTCTGGCCGGAGGAGCGATACTGTTCGAGCACGGCCGCCTCGTGGTCAAGTCCCTTGCGTCGAAGAAGGTCGGAAGTCGAGTCTTCGGGGGGCATCAAACCCTCCTTCGCTACTCGAACATCCAGCTGCGTTGCATGGTTGCACCCCGCGAAATTGACAATGTCCGAGGCAGAAAACTGCAAAGAGGTGTCTGCTACTCTCATCAGAATCCCTCAAACCTGCCGAAGCGTAGACGTCTCGTTCGGCTTCCCAGAGCTCTCTTTTCGGAAAGGTGATCTGGATCGTCTTACGGTTGGCACGTTTATTCAACATTGATTGTGCCACCAAATGGTGGATCAGCGCGGAAGTAGCGTTCTTTCCCTGTTCTGAGGATTTCAACGACGCTTTTTTAATACATTTCGAGAAGACTTCACGGCCTATCTCTTGCCTCGCCGGTCGTCATTTAGCTTTCATTGAAGCTTGGCGCACTATTGCCCCCAAACGGCAGACCGCGCATTTTATGCTATATGCCATTTATTATCAGTACTATGCGTTATATTCGCGCGTACTAACAACCCTATATGCGGCGCATGGTGCACTAGTATGACATCACATATCGCACTAAAATGTTGACAAACTGATGCCATGTTGCTATCTTTCATTGTGCATAGCCAGTCCGTGCAGAGGAGGGAATTGTGGCAAAGACTCAGAGGGTAGTGTTCAGCTTTGATGAGCGGAGCTACGACAGTCTTCAACAAATCAAGGATCGTGGCCGCTTCTCGTCCATGGGAGAGGCAGTTCGCGAGTCACTCCAGATCAGTCGAGCATTGCAGTCGCAAGCGTCGCAAGGATTCAGCGAAATTGTGGTTCGGAATCCAGAGACAAAGGAAGAAAGGGTAATCGTAGTGCCAAATCTTCAAACAGCTGCGAGGTAGTCAGTCATGGACATGGACGGTGATCAGAGTCTCAGTGAACGAGGAACTCCCGAAAGCGTCGCTCAAGCTGCCGCAGACGAAGGCGTCATAGAAGGCGGCAGTGTCTCGGACTTCCAAGAATACAAGTGGGAGCCAGAGAAAAAGCACAGGGCAGAGACTGCGAGGTACCTGGCCTACGGCCTTGTTGGAATTCTTGCGCTCACAATTCTGATCCAGTACGGAATGACGGTTGTCTTGATTTGTCAGAATCGGGAAAGCGGAGTCGCTACATTGGAGAAGCTCTTTTCGACACTGCTCCCGGTCCTGTCAGGGCTGGTGAGCGGGGCGGCAACCTACTACTTCACAAGAGAGAAGGACGCATGATATCCAGCCAGCAAGCTACGGCGGCAGTCGATCAGAAAGAGGGCACTGCTCTTTCTGCGACGTTTCTGAATGGCTATGAAGTGCTTAATATGCCGGAGCTTCGCTGGCCGGTTCGAGTGATAAGCATTGAATTGAAAGGCCAGCCTGCTGGTGATGATGATCGAGGCCGGCTCAAAGATATTATCTGGAAATTGCGTGGGGCGAACAAGTCGCAGTGTCCCGGCCTCGGCTTTGTGATCGACATAGATAAAGCGCGCATTGCGGTTCCGGCTGCCTGGCAAATCCCTCTCCCAACTGAAACGACCGAGTATCGCGCAGCGCTATCGTGCATAATGGACGCCGATAACGAAACTGCGCTCGGAAAAACCATCCTCGCCGGAATCTTGAAAGAGGCGGTCAAGAATACCTTCAAGAGCCAGCTTCTGCCTGAATTGGGGCCACTTTGGCAGGATTTCGATTCGTTTACACAAGCTCCGCCTGCGGCTGGCGCAGGAGAATACTTGCTCTGTCGACGCTTTACGGCACAGGTGAAGCAACTGTGCGACCGACGCATGGCATTGCAGGTAGTCGTAGGCTCGACGGCACTCGACGGCAAGACGTTTGAGCAACATTATCGTGATGGCACTGTTACTGACCTCTTGGCCATGATCAATATTAAGCGGGCCGGCCGAGTGAATCGAGACAATCGCCCCGTCAGCATTCGGGTAGTGCAGCAATACCCCGACGGCGTCACCGTGAAAGCGCTCGACCTAGACGACATCGAAACACTCGAAAGCGATTCGAAGCTAAGGTCAGAGCAGCAACGTGCCAAAGCCGGGCGAACGATTCGGTGTCATCAGTTCGGTAGGCCATCCATCGATGTCCCCGGTGGAGAACTTCGGCTGATATTGGATTCCCAGATCTTGGGTGAAGACCATCGGGAAACGATAATAGCGCCCGAAGAGCGCCTGGTTTGGATGCAACGCGTCCGGAAGTTACTCGACGGCGTTGGTGCATTCGGAAAAACTCTTCGACTCAATGCCAATTTACTTAACTTGGACGAATTCGCTGGAGTTTCGATTCTACCGCCGAGGATACGGGTCCGCGGAGAAAACGGCAGAGAAGTCCACATTGAACCGCCTGTAGTCTTCAGCGAACCTGGTCTCTTGAGCCGCGGCAGAGAGCGAGCCAACCATATTCGGCACAGTGGCTTCCTTGAGTTGCGTCCGGTGAATCCTTTGCTCGCGTGGCCCAAGCACTTGGGCGATGAACGAGCAAGGCGAATGCAAGCGGAGCTCGACAATATCTGCAGGGCACAGAGCATCCGAGCCACCTTTGCTGTGGCCCATTACAACACTGTGGAGGATATATACCAAGCGACTGAGAAGGGCAAACATGATGCTCTGCTTGCCGTGCTGCCGGAAGGCTCCTATGCACCGCAAGGTCAGGGCGACATGCACGAAGCGATAAAGCGGCGGATTCAGATTCCGTCTCAATGCATCCAACACAACCGCACGCTTCCTGCACGATTCGCAAAAATGAGTCTAAAGGATGCAATGAAGTCGGATGCTCAATGCGTTCGCCGAGTTCGGCGTCTGTATGAAGGATGTATATCTGCGTTATTAGTCAAACACCACTGTTTCCCATTCGCTCCCGATGAACCATTCCACTACAACGTGCAGGTTGGGTTGGACGTTGGCGGCATCCACAGCTCTCATGTAATGGCGTGCTTAGGATACGGATTCGCCACTCCCAAGAATGGTCTTTTCTTTCTTCCAGAAGAGATCCCGGTGGAGGTCCAGAAGAAAGAGCCCATTCCCACAGACTCGCTCTATATCGGTCTGCTCGCTCATTTCGCGCGCGTCCATAGTGAATTGGCATCGACCGGATGCTCGCCAGATTTCAATTCCGTTCTCTTCTATCGAGATGGGCAACTGCTCGGAGATGGAGATGAATGGAATGAAAGGGACGCTCTAGTTCGGCTGCATAGTGAGCTGTTGAGCCGCGGATGGATAAGCGAAGAATCTATCTGGACAGCTGTCGAGGTACTCAAGTCTGCTGAGAACTGGAGGTTTCTGAGAAGATCTGGCATTAAAACGCTGAATCCAATTGTGGGTCAAGTATGCTTCCCTTTCGCTGACCCCATGACGGCAATAGTTGCGACAACGGGAGTTCCATACTTGACTCAGGGAACCGCGCAGCCGCTTATTGCACGCATCACGAATATTCGAGGAAAAGCGACGGTAGATCATGTATTGCGGGATCTAGTCTGGCAGGCAGATATGTGTTTCACGAAAGTTGATATGGGGATGAGCCTCCCATGGGTTTTACACGTCGCGGACCAAGGGGCTCTTCAGCTTTCCCGCTCATACCAGATTACTGGCATTACTGTGTAACATCCATATCTGCAACGATGGCTGCAATGACTTCTCTTTCCCACTTCGAGTAACTTTCCTCATCAACTTTGTCCCGGATACGCCAAGCTTCCAGTAGCAGGGCCACTCCAAGTTCATAAGCATCTGGAGATATAGATCCTGGACCACCCCGATCGAAATATCTCCAATCACGAATTTCAAGGGAATTACACACGGCGAATCCAGCCTCAACTACGGCGGTAATTAATTCCTCGGGAGCTAATTGCATCAACTTGTTTGGGTAATGCTGCGAGAGCGATACGCTCAGAGCCTGTAGACCAACTGCATATTCTTCGAGTTTCAAGAAAGAGCATGCATACAGGATTGCCGAAATGCGCACACAGTACGGTGGATGGACGGTGCTAACTTGAAACATATCGACGTTTTCCCGCTCAACCTCGTCTAGGAACGCGCCGAGGTATGCCGGCCCGCACGACCAAAGAGCAACAATGTCCATAGCAATCTCATGTGCCCAGTTTCTCTGGTCTAGCGTGGGAGTCCAATATTGCTTCATCTCTTCAAGGCCGGCGCGAGCGACAGTGCGTGCCAGTCCCCGATCGGCTATACCTTTTAGACTCAACCTATAAAGGACGCTATTCAGACGCGGCTCGAATTCAGATGGAAACAGAACTGAATTGAGGAAAAGAAAACAGTGCGCGACTTCATGGGCCAGCCATGGATATGCGAGCAGATCAATATCCTCTATAGAGGCCTGACCTGGAAAATGAAAAACCCTAACTATGGGAATTTTCAGTCGATCAATCGTCGGCAGCAGCAACTCAGAAAAGCCCCATTCGCCTTGGTGTTTCGGCACACACATTCCTGGAAGCGCACGGCACGGATTCCAATCAGCAGCAAGTGCGAATACAAAGGCTGCATCGAAGTCGAACCGCTGACCGTAGGAAGTTGGAAGTTGGCTTAGAAGGTGCTGCATCGCACTTGCAAGATCAAAGGATGGCTCGATAACAGCATCCGCAATGCCGCCTTCGAAAAGCGGTTCGAAAGTGCATCGCAAATTTTCGGCAATAGCTGATAGCGGTGTTCGACTCAGGCTGTCGACGGCCGCTTTGACAGACGTTAAATCATCGCGAAAAGATGAGCGTCGGGGCATACCCTAAGATAACGCATGGTTCGTGCGCTCGGGTGAGCGCATGGCGATTTGGCTTCAACTATGGGATCCTCTTGGCGAGGCCCGTGTGATGAATTGTCTATCGACCCCGCAGAATGAAATCAATTTTCCCAACTTCTAAGATTCGATTTCTGACGCACCTTCCATGGCGTAAGGCAGTCCCATCATCATGTTGTAGTGATTCGTATGTCTCATCCGGACGAAGACCTTTTGAAATACTGCTAGGTAACGCTCCATCGTGGTCTCATCCAAAGTGTGGAAGATATCGTCCGGCAAGCCGTGTGATCCCGCGTGTACCCAGGAAAACAGAGAGCGGCAGATCAGCTTCTCTTCTCCTTCGAATTTTTCGACAATATCATCGAAACTAACGCCACCCAGCACTCGAAAGTAGTTCTCCAATATTCGCCTCATGGTGTTTTGAAGACCTTGATTCGCCAAGTTAGGATTCCTGAGTTCGGACCAGAGGAGATCGTAGGAGGTCTTGATCGGATTAGTCGGATGGTTCTTGATTGACGAGATGCCATTTACCTTGTGGATTGTCCAAAATGTCTCATCTTTGAAAGCGCCGCCTCCGTTTCGATTATTGTCGAATGTAATATCCTTGTGAAAGTAGACGTTATGCGTTAGCACAAACACTTGTTTGACAAGTGCCTTTTTGGATCGAATCTCCTCGATGGTCTGCTTAATGAGACTGCTCACGACAAAGAGGACATCACTATCTAGGCTTGAGACCGGGTCGTCAAAGACCACAACGCGATCTCTGGTCATGCCTGATTCACTGTAGCTACCTTTGAGCAGATGAAAGAAGTACAAGAACGTGATGAAGCTGCGCTCCCCTTCGCTCAGCGTCTCCTTGGCATCGCTTCCGTCGGCTCGGCGTAGTCGATAGCGATTAACCCCCGTTGCTTCGATGGAGAAGTTCTTGAACCCGAATCCTTGAAGTAACTTGTTGATGTCATTCACGCTTGGGTTAACACTCGTAACGCTCTTCTCTAATGATCGAATCTCAGATTCCTTTTGGGCGCTTTCCTGTTTCTTCTTCGTAATCTGGGATTCCAATGAAGTTATTGCCGTCTCAATACCTTGTTTAGCTGCGGCATATTTCTTAAATGCAGCAGCGATCTCGATCTGAGCGAAGAATGCCCAGACCTGACTCGTCAGTTTTGACTTTTCCAAAGATATGTTCGAAACCAGCGAATTATGGTCCTGAATCTTCGAATTGGCTGCGGCAAGGGCTTGCTTCGTCGTGCTTAAGACTGGGCCTAATGGCTCAAGCGTGATGATCTGACTTGGCTCTTTCGCCTTGGTCTCGATGCGCTGAAGGTTGAGTTGGAAACGGGAGTCAAAGATAGCCTTCTCCGCAGCGATTATTTCCAAATTCAAAAAGCGGGACGCTGACGAAAGCGCAATCTGCATAGCTTGCTGTAACCGCTCGCCCTCCAGTTTATATTCTGCCTGCAACGTGGAAACTGCCTGGCTGTCTCTCAGAAATGTCTCGTCAAAATACGCCTCTAGGCTCGCAGCCAATTGTGCGGGTGCCTTTTGTTGGCAGAACGGGCAGGTTTCATCATTGGTTTTGAAGAAAGGGATTCCTTGTTTGACCCAGTCGCTGTTGCCGATCTTTTGGATCATGGCCGCGATGTCAACATCGGTTTTGCCTAGGACACGGCGGGCTAGAACCGGGTCTGATTCCCATTTGAGAAAGTCTCCATCATCGAGGGAAGGAAGAGGTGCCTCTGTTGTGGGCGTTGGACCGAAAACAGACGCTGCCTTGGACTCCAGATCCGACAGAGAGGGCGAAGGACTCGTAGTTGCCTTCGTGCATTCTGCCGTAAGTTTTTCTTTGAACTTCTGTTTGTCCTTGCGGTACCCAGTCATAGCGTCCTGCAGTTTGTCGTCATGCTTGACTTTGATTTCCCAGCACGCATCGCGAAATTGGGATTCGACCAACTGCAGCTCAGCGATTTTTCCGCCGTTCCCATTGATACCTTCAAGCGTCTGCGAGAGTTTCTCGACATCATGCGCGATCTCGTCGATATCTTTTTTTGCCTGTTCGATCTTGTTTTGCGTTTCGATATTCTTCTGGCCGAGGGTAAAGATGCCCTTGAGGTCATTGCTCTGATTGAAGTTGGCATGGACAAAGTCGCGGTTATAGACCAGAGTGTCGAGTTGCGTCCCGTGCTCCCAGTGAATAGCGCACCCGGGCTGTGGGTTGTCGTCAGCTATTAGTCGGGAGATAGTGGTCTTGCCTGCGCCGTTTGAGCCATAGACGAAATTGATAGCCTTGAGTCCCTTCATTTCTTCAAGGGTATCGCCATAACTTGCACATCCGGATATCTCGATGGATTCGATCATGACAACTCCTGAGCGTCCAATTTGGGTACGCGAGGCATAAGAGTTTTGGAGACGCTAGAAGCATACACCTCCATAGGAGAAGGAGACCGAGTGGTTTGTGTCGACGACCATCGAATCATATTAAGAATCTATGAGCCTGCTAGCGCTCCTCGAATTGCGAGAGATGAATCATGGGCACCGCTAACAGGCCGAGACGAAGCAACATTCGCGCAAAATACGATATGAAGTGAGAAGCCGGCTTATGTTGACGGAGTACTAACGCTGCGGAATCACCGATCGGGACCAGGCCAGAGATCACGCACCAGACGGCAACAATTCTCCTGGTGTCAAGGTATCCGATAGCGGGTCTACCGGGCTCGTGGGCCACGAGTGATTGTCTGGATCGACGATTTTCGTATCGAGGTGTTCGTAGCCGACGCACAGCCGCCCTTGCAGGAAGAATCTTCCAGATTCCTTATTCGGCCAATAGATCGGAAACGACACATCGCCAACTTGTTCTTCCGGTGCATTTGGATGCTTTCCAGTGCGATCCAATGCCTCCCAGTTGCACCCCTGAAGGATCTGGCAGCGATGGTTCAAACCGATTCAATAATCAGCTCTGTCAGATCAGAATGGAACGTCGGAACTAGGGAACAAACGGGGGAACAATAAAAAGCCGATTCTGTATCTTGCTGATTCCTAATAGAGGCTAGGGATCATCTACGCCGCTATAGTCATTTTAGAATCAGCTAGTTAGCCTTCTCATAACCCAAAGGTCGCTGGTTCAAATCCAGCCCCCGCAACCATCCGAATTTGCGTAAAGGCTCCGTCAGAGCTATCGCTTTCAATCCCAAGCAGATGCCAGCTTCCTTCGGCGACGTAGTGTGGCTTCCCGTCTCCGCTCTGCGGGATCATCTTGATTTCGGACACATGATTCAGTAGCTCAGTCCGGGCCTCAACAGGCTTCCTGGCCAGCAGGGTGCGGAGATCTCCCAGCCGCCGCGTAATGAAGTTCCGAATCTCCGACATGTGAGCATCGACCGAGCCGGACCCGCCAGCAAGAAGCTGGTCGGTAATCTCGCGGAGCATTTGTTCCCGCTCATGGATCGCTGCCACGAGAAACGCCGAAGGCCCCGTTTCCGCCGCAGTCTGGGCCAACCGCTTCAATTCCCCTTCGAGCTTTTGCCTGCGCTCACGCATCTGCGCCATCTGATTCGAGAGATTGGCAAACGCGCTCTTCAGGTGGGTTCCGAACTCGTTCAGGACATAGTCGATGGCTTCGGGCTTCAAAACCTGGTTCTGCAACTCGTCCAGCAATTTCTCTTCGATCCAGTCACGCCGGATCAACATCGCATTGGAGCATGCGCCGCGATTGAAGTGCTGAGAGCATCCATACTGCGGGTAGTGCCCGTAAGAACTGTATCCGGTGATAATGATCAGATTCCCGCCGCACTCGCCGCACTTCAGAATGCCGCTCAAAAGATAAGGGCTGGTGACCGAACGCGGTATCAGGCCCTTCTTCGCGCCGCTGTACATGGCCATCATACGTTTCTGCCGTTCCTGGACGCGCTGCCACAGATCGTCGCTGACGATCTGAAGTTCCGGGTGAGCCACGATGCGCCATTCGCTCTCCGGTCTCGCACGCCGGACCCGTTTGTTCGTGCCCGGCACCTTCACGAAGCGAGAGCTGTTCCAGATAACCTTCCCCGCGTAGAGATCGCGCCGGAGCATCTCCCGGATGCAGGTCGGGCACCACGTTGCGTATTTCTTTCCGCTGCGTGGTCTCGGGGAGGAAACGCATTCGCGATTCAGGGTCTTCGCAATGGTCTTGAGCGACTGCCCGTTAGCCGACATCTCGAAGATGCGGCGGACGACCTTCGCTTCGTTCTCGTTGATGACCAGTTGCTTCCCGGTTGCGCCATCCACTGGAGCGGAATCGTAGCCGTAGCAGCGCCCGCCTGCATGTTGGCCCCGCAGAACCAGCCCTTCCAGGCCACGATGGGTTTTCTTGGCAAGTTCCTTAACGTACAGACTGTCCACCATTCCGTGAACGGTCACGAGCACCTGCGCCTGCTCGTTATCGGAGTCGATGCCTTGGCTTACCGCAATCAGGCGGATACCGGCAAAGTTGAGCCGTTCGAAGATGCTTAATGCATCTTTGGTGTTCCGCGCGAGGCGACTGCTGTCGTCGAGCAGGATGATGTCGAAGGGACGTGCAGGCGAAAGGGCCGCATTCAACAAACGGCCCAGACCGGGGCGGTCCGCGCCGACGCCGCTTAATGCTTCGTCGGCATAGATATGTTCTTCGAGGAAGAGAAACCCGTGAGATCGCGCGTATTCGCGGCAGATCCGAAGCTGGTCGTCAATCGAGAGCGGGCTCTGGAGATCGCTGGAGTAGCGGGCATAGGCGGCGCAACGTAAGGTCATGATTTCTCAACCCCCTTGTTGGAACGTACCTCTGAGCCGTCAGTGATCGCAAGTCTATTTTTCTGCTCGATTTCGGCCAGATATTCCTCCACCAGCGCGGGAATGATGACGTTGTCCAGCCAGGACTTGAGGGCTGGATTCAACTTGATGGGATGGCTCCTGGCGCCTCCGTGCGCGGCGGTGCTGGGCTCCTCCTTCTCCAGCGTTCGTCCGGTATCGTTTTTGGCACGCCTAGTCCCCACGCAGTCCCCTCAATTCGGGCGATCTCAGGGAGAAGCGTAGGGCCGACAGCCAGCAGAAAAAGTGGAAGAATTTTCCACTCAGTATCCAAAATGGACAACTATCGATAGCCTACTTGTTGCGGAGAAGTAGTAAGATATGCTCCAAGGAGACGTTCCCATGCCCGAGGTTCAAAAAGTGAGTATCGCGTTGACCGGCGAGCAGGTCGGCGCGCTCAAAGCCGCTGTCGATACCGGCGAATATGCCACCACCAGCGAAATCGTCCGTGAAGCGATCCGTGACTGGCAGTTCAAGCGCGAACTGCGCCAGGAAGACAT
>Ga0224527_1000628_pt1 | contig 22161 bp, 27 predicted proteins | sample CBST0metaG_FD_179882 | JGI IMG/M metagenome (GOLD analysis project Ga0224527, IMG submission 179882) | Peat soil microbial communities from Stordalen Mire, Sweden - C.B.S.T0 | ecosystem: Environmental > Terrestrial > Soil > Wetlands > Peat | place: Sweden: Norrbotten County, Stordalen Mire... | reverse complement strand
GCCTTGAGCGCCTTCACCACCTCCGGTCTGTTGAACAGCGACACGGTGACGAGCGTGACGCTGACCTCTTCGGGCACTCCTGCAACCGCAGCGGTGGGCAGCTATCCGATCACGGCAACCGCCGCTGTGGGCACGGGGCTGTCCAACTACACCATCACTTACGCAACCGGGCACACCGTGACGGTCAACGCGGTTGCTCTGACGATCACTCCCACGAGCCAGAGCAAGTCGTATGGCTCGACCTTGGCCTTGAGCGCCTTCACTCCGACTGGCCTCCAGAACAGCGACACGGTGACGAGCGTGACGCTGGTCTCTTCGGGCACTCCTGCAACCGCAGCCGTGGGCAGCTATCCGATCACGGCGAGCGCCGCTGTGGGTACGGGGCTGTCCAACTACACCATCACTTATGCAACCGGCAGCACGGTGACGGTCAACGCGGTGGCACTGACGATCACTCCCACGAGCCAGAGCAAGTCGTATGGCTCGACCTTGGCCTTGAGCGCCTTCACCACCTCCGGTCTGTTGACCAGCGACACGGTGACGAGCGTGACGCTGGTCTCTTCGGGCACTCCTGCAACCGCAGCCGTGGGCAGCTATCCGATCACGGCGAGCGCCGCTGTGGGTACGGGGCTGTCCAACTACACCATCACTTACGTTACCGGGCATACAGTGACCGTGAACGCGGCTGCTCTGACGATTACACCGACGAGCGAGCCGAAGTCGTATGGCTCGACCCTGGCGCTAAGCGCCTTCACTCCGACCGGCCTCCAGAACAGCGACACGGTAACAAGTGTGACGCTCACCTCACTTGGGACGGCGGTTCTTGCCGTTCCTGGCAGTTATCCGATCACAGCGACTGCCGCCGTGGGCACGGGTCTGTCCAACTACACCATCACCTACGCAACCGGCAGCACCGTAACCGTGAGTAAGGCGGCTCTTGTCATTACCAGTGCATCATCTCTCAACCCTTCAGTCTTTGGAGATACCGTTACCTGGACATTCACTCTGACAGGAAATGGCGCGATCCCGACTGGCACAGTCCTAATCAGCGATGGTGCGACAACGCTTGATACGGTCTCAATCAATGCAGGCGTAGCAACCTACACAACGTCGGCGTTCGGACCTGGGAGCCACGCCCTGACAGCGGTATACAACGGCGATAGCAATTATTACTAAGGTGCTGGGGTAGCAACAGAAGCGCCGCGCTGGGATAAACCCGACGCGGCGCTTTTTTTGCGGCCCGGAAACCGGGCCGCGTCCTGTGTGTTGTTTAGTTGACGGTGAGGGTGAGCGCAACCGCATGGCTTGTGCCGGTTGTAGTCTGCGCGGTGACGGTGACGGTGCTGGTCTGGCTTTTAGGCGTCGTGGTTGTTGCCGTTGCGCCGCCGCCGCATCCAACCGCTCCGAAGCTCATTACAACTGCGAAGAGAGCAACCAAGGAAAGAGCCTTGAGAAATGCCTTGCGGCGCTTGATGGAGAGGAAGACGACCATCGGGAGCAGAGCGAAGAGCGGAGCGTTTGAGGGCAAGCCTTGAGAGGCGCTTGCGGAAAGGGTTGTGGTGCTGATAGACAGCGCAACCGTGGAGTTACCATTGGCCAGGGCTACGGGTGCGCCAAAGGTGCAAGCTGAACCAGCGGGTAGGCCGGTGCAAGTGAACGAGAGAGCCTGGTCGAAGCCGTTTACAGGCGTGATAGTCAAGGTAGTGCTGGCTGTGGAGCCGCCAGCGACGGTGAGTGTTGAGGCCGTTGTTGCAATGGTGAAGTTTGGTACTGGAATTGCGGCGATGGTGACAGAGATGGCCGCAGAAGTGGAAGCTGTGTAGATCGCGGTCGCCGCATAGTTGGCCGTGATGGAGTCGCTTCCAATGGGGAGAGTGGATGTGATGAGCGTAGCCGTCCCGTCCGACAGTGAGGCCGTGCCGAGGAGAGTCGAACCGTTATTGAAGCTCACAGTGCCCGTGGGTGCGGTAGTACCTGACGCGGGGAGGACGGTGGCCGTGAGCGTCACTGCATCGCCCTGTGTGGCCTGTGTGGGTGACGCTGCGAGGGTGGTAGTGGTCGCCAACGGAGCAGTTGGGGTGACGGTGACAATAACGGGCGCGGAAGTGGATGCCTCGAAGTTGTAGATGGAACCACCCGCATAGTTGGCCGTGATGGAGTCGGTTCCAATGGGGAGTGCGGAAGTGGTGAGCGTAGCCGTCCCGTTCGACAGTGAGGCCGTGCCGAGGAGAGTCGAACCGTTATTGAAGCTGACCGTGGCGACGGTGGAGGCGTAGACGCCAGAGACTAGCGCAGTGAAAGTTACCGAGGAACCTTGAATGCTCTGAGTTGCCGAGGGCGCCAGAGTAACCGAAGTGGGCGTATAGACCTGTAGCGTTTGCGAAAAGCTCTGTGTGAAGTCGGCGCTGCCGGCGTATGCGGCATAGATGCTGGTTACATCGCCTTCAATGTTAGTGTTGGCCAGGGTGGCGGCTCCTGTGCCGTCAAGGTTAGCCGTACCGAGTACGGCCAAGGTGCTGATTGAGGCTGCATAGGAGTAAAAGGTTATGCTGCCCGTTGGAATAGTGTTTCCCGTCCCCGGCGCTACTTTTGCCGTGAGCGTCAAGGTGCTGTTGTTGACGACCGGAGAAATGGGCGCGGAAAGGGTGGTGGTGGTGCCATTCGTTGAAACGTTGTTCCATTCTTTGAGGAGATTGAAGGTATCGACCGTACCGAGCCCGGTCACTTGATCGTATCCAGGGCCAGCCGCGTATCCGTAGCTGCCGCTCGTGCAATCGGTAGTGTTTGCAGCGCATGGGACGATATTGCTTCCCTGCGTAACATCATGAAACACGTCGGAGCTATTCCCTGCCAACGAGTACAGGTGTGGGTTGATATTCCCGAGTCCTGGGACCTGTATTTGGTTGTTGACAATCAGATCGTTATTAAGGAGTGCAACGATTCCCGCGAAGACGGGGGCTGAGGCCGACGTGCCGCCAATAAGGTTAGGAGCCCCGCTAGAGCAACCCCCTCCGGTGCAAATGATATAACCCACAGCATCGCTGTTAGCCTGATCTTCGGAGAACATTGCTACATCCGGCACATCTCGAAAGCCGTCTTCCGGGACGCCGATACCTGTTTGCCATCCCGGTTTCGTGTAGACAGTACTGACGCCGCCGCCACTTGCAGAAGGATAGGCTTCCATCACGCTGTCGTTCCACGCGACTTCAGGAATATAAGAGAGTGCGGAACTTCCATCTGCTTTGTTCGTGCTGGAGAAATAACTAGCTGGTGGCGACACAAAGGACGTGCCCCCGACGCTGGTGAACTCGGGCATACTTGAGGGAAAATCTACGGCCAGTCCTTTCGTTGCCGCTTTGCCCCCGGTGTCGCAGTCTGCGGCTCCTGTATCGCCCGACGCGACGACTAATGTAATGCCCTGTGCGTTGGCCTCTTGTGCAAGGAACTGGAGCGACTGTTGATTAGCAGTAGGAACGTTGGCTTCGCAACTTCCGAAACTCATGCTGATAATTTGTGCAAGGTTTTGGTCAATGGCGTATTCGAGAGAGGTAAAAGCGTTCGTCGAATTGACGTAGACAAGTTTAGCGTTCCGCGCGACTGCTCCGAGGACTTCAAGATCGAGGTCTGCTTCAATAAGGTCGCCAGTAGAGGTTCCTGGGTCGGGTGAGCCCGCCGCGAGTACAACGGTAGGAAGATTATTCGGCAGATTGTATGTGTTGCGATAGGCCGTAATGTCGGCGAGGTCAATGTCGGACTGTCCCACAACGGCAGCGGTCACGCCTGTACCATCCACCCCGGCGTTGTAGAGAGCCTGAATATCGTAGATGGTGGCAATATCTCCGGGGACCAACCCATATATTCCTGGTGCTGCCGTGTATTGCGGAGTCGCCTTCTCACTCAGGCGGTGCGAGTGGTTCTGAGGCTTGAAGTCGTCAAGGCCACGGACGCTCTGAATGAGTGTGCCAAGGTTGGATGGAACAGAGATGCCTGAGAGGTTGGCGTAGTGTTTCACTCCATTCAAGGTGACGGTGTGAATTGTTGTATTGAATGCCTTGGATGCCTGGGCGGCAGTACCAGAACAAGAGATGACAGCACGAGAGCGAGAAAGAGAGATTCCCGTGAATCCCTGGGACGCCAGCCAAGTTGTAACCTTTGCTTCGTCACTAGCAGAGACGCCGAACTTTGCGCCAAACTGCTGCGGAGTTAGCCACTGGCGATAATGAGCATTGTCGGGGGTTCGTTGATCTACCAGCAACTGCGCCAAAGCGATCTGCTGAGCATTAGAGGGCGCAAGGTAGAGTTGGATGTTATGGAGAGGCATAGCAGCGGCCACCGAGCCGTTGTCGGTCGCCCTGAGAGCAAGAGGGTGGACTGAGCCGTGGATAGTGGCGGCTGTAGCCTGTGCAAAAGCATTGACGGTCATTACAGCGATCAGAAGAAAAGCGGAAGCAATAAAGCGAGATGCGTTTTTCATACCAGTATCTCCATGTCCAACTCTTACTTTACCAGTATAGCACGTTTCTGCATGTGTGCTATAGTTTCAACGATTATTTGTTGTTTTGTTTCGCATTGAACATGGCTACACCGCGCACTAATGCGAATAGATCAGAAGAAAGATGCGGTACTTTGGTTATCGTCCATCGCTCTTATCGGCTAAATAGATTGACACGTTCAATGGTTGCTGATACTTAGCTGTTGAGGTTAGGGGATTTGAAGTTGTTTGGCTGTTGTTGCAATCAACAACGCCTTGGCTCAGGCCCACGCCTGCGAGGGTAGCAAGTGCAAGGGGAGGGGAATCCCCCGCCTCTTGAAGCGGAGCGCAGCGAGAGCGGAAAGGGGTGTAAGTCTGCACAAGCGCAGCGCGGAAGACCGGGGAGACCCCTTGCGGGCGCGGGGGGCAGCGCCCCTTAGCAGGGTCGTTGTTCTTGTTTTTAGGGGTGTAGGGTTTTGATAAGACTTGGCGGGATGTAACTTTATTGGAGTTGGCGCGCGCCTTTCGCTTGTTTCTTCTCGAAAGGCGCGGATAGAAGCTAAATCAGGACTCAGACTCAGGCAATTTGAAAAGTAACCGTGATCGTGGTCGTTTCTTCCACGGGCACGCCTGAGCGGGCTGCTGGTTTGATGTTGTACCGTGCGACTGCCCGCTTCGCAGCTTCATCCAGACCGTGGCCGAGGCTGTGGAGCACCGCGAGGACGCTAATCTGTCCGGTGGCTCCTACCGTAACGCGCAAGACAACGGAGCCTTCAATGCCCATTTTCTTAGCTTCTTCGGTGTATTCAGGTTTTGGCCCTGAGATCACCCTCATTGCCTGGTAATCCGTGACGCTTGCTACCGGGGCGGTTTGAGTGTGAGAAACTTCAACGCGGGCGGGGATACCAGCGCGGGCTACTACCTGCCCGCCTGCGCCGCCATTGCGTCCGGATTGGAGCGAGCCGAAACCGGCAGAGCCGACATGCTGGCCTTCCTGAGACCCTTGGGCCTGTCGAGCGCCGAATGTTGATGCTCCAACAACTCCTACGGTCTGGGCGGCACTGTGAGCCGTTGCCAAGGCAAAGGCCGCTTTAGGCTGCGGGGCGAGCACGATCTCCGGGCTTCTCGTGCTGACCTGGATGACCGGAGCTTGGGTCTCGGGTAAGACAAGAGGCCTTATATCGGGGATAGGGTCTCGTCTCTGCACGTGGATCTGTGGCGCGGCAAGAGCCACGGAAGCGAGTGGCAGTGCCACGGGCGCGACGGGCGGCAGCACAGGCGCTTTCAGATGTATCGGCGGTGGCGCGGTCTCCGCTATTGGAGGCATGTAAAGCGGAGTGGCAATATACTTGGGCCGGTCGATACGGTGGGCCGCTGCTCCGATCAGGAATAAGCCGATCATGATGGATAGATTGCAAGCCGAGCTCGTAATGAGTGATGTAGGGTTGACCGGCTCCGTGGGCAACATTCCGAATGTAAGCGTGGTGTTTCGTGCGTCATTCATCGTCGAGTCCTTTGGCAGTTGTCACTGCATCTTGTTTCGTGGTGCGGTATCCGGTAAGAACCAACCAAACAACAACAGGAAAGAAGGGACGGTTAAGTTGCTCTCGGGCGAGTTCGAAGCCCTGGAAGTCGGGGCTGCTGTTCATCGGCTTCTCTTTCCTGTGTGTTCTGCCGATCTTTTTGCATTGCAGTCAAAGCACGGCATGACTGGAATGCCTGCCGCTGTAATTCGTGCTTCGGGATGAACACACCCACCGATTGAAATACGCTCGTACTGTTGGCCACATTGGGGGCATTCATAGGGCTTCTTCGGCATCGGTCGCCCTTGTCCATTCGGCTGAAACACGGGCAATGTGGCGGGTCGAGTGTAGGCCGGTCGGGAATAGGCGTATGTGGTTGTCGAAGCTGAGTAGGGCTTGCCGTATGCCATCAGTTTGTGCCATCGCTCCAAAGTTGCAACGCCTGGTCTTCGCGTTGATACAAAGGGTGAACAGGTTGTCGCTGTAACGAGACTGCGAAGCAGTACACCGGCTTGCGGATCGCGCGTAGCATCTCGGCGATTTCATGGGCGCGGCCTTGATAAGAACCGTGATTGCCCCAAGCAGCAACGATGATCGCGGTGGCCGGGTCAGTAGCACAATCGCGAATAGCCTTGTCGTTCGCCGGTCCAACAGGATCTGGAACCCGCTTGATGATGGCCGGGTCGGTCCCACGAATAGCAAATATGTTGCGCACTTCAAGAGCACCATACCCCATCCGCTTCGCCACACGAATGCACTTGGCAACGGTCGGATCGTTCTGGCGCGCGTCGGCAGTGGATGGATTGAGCATCAGGAAAAGAACACGTTGCGCACTCCGGGCGTTGGGTTCTGTGGGCGCGAAGAGGCTAGCCTCATCGCGCCAGTCACGCCCCAGCGTGTACCTATATGGGTCATCCTCACCACGAGGTCCGAATCCTGCCGTGTATTTCACTGCTGCCTCTTCTCTTCCCTGCCCCGTGTTCTACAACTTTGATTTGCTATGCGGGCGGGGTAGTTGGGATTGCCTTACGACCCTTGTCGGATCTGACGGGCGCGGCCCACGGGAGCGCGCGAAGTTCAAAGTCGCGGGCGGCTTGATCTAGAAGGAGTGAGGCGTTGTGCAACTCATAAATATTGGCACAAGTGGCGCAGGCTTCTTCGCGTCCATGCTTATTGAATGTGCCGTTGACCATCGGGTTATATGTGGGATGGTTAGCGCATCGAGCTTTGACTATCTGCTTGATTGTACGTTTGTAGCTAAGTCTGAACATAATTCGCCTCTTTTTACTTTCTAACCTCACCCGATATGACCCGCCATCGAGTGGCGGGTCATATCAGTTCCGGCTAGTTATGTGTATGAGTACTAGACAAGAGTAACACCTAAATCTATATATTCACTCTCAAGTACCCGCTTTTTTAAGATATAACGAACACATTAGTAACGCTATATATATAGCACGATAGTAACAACGCTCAATCAGTCGCGACGGCGAACGACGGAAGATTGTGCAGCTCCATGAATTCCTCCTCAGCTTCGTTGACAGCATCGCGTACCAGGGTCTCGTCGCGCCCCTGCACCAAATATGCCGGACTCCCGTTCGCCACAAGCCTCGTTGCGATGTCAGAGTCGGGACTCAGGTATGCGAAGACCCGGCCAAGCGCCGCTTGAGTGTTGTAACCATCGCTCCGCCCGTGAATTGAGTTCATGTATTCCTCTGCAACCGCCTGCCTCGCGGCGATTAGGACGGTCCGATAGCGCGGCACATCCGAAGTCTCCAACTCTGTAGCGCTGCGCTGGCTGCCGCCAACCGTCCAAACCCTCTCTCCTGCTTCGGATGCCGGGATAGAGTTGAGTCGCGCAAGTTCCGCTCGGTTGTTATCCCGCCCGGCGCGAAATACGTAACCTTTCCATTTTTTCTGTGGCACTGTAATTTCCTCTCTTCTGGTTGGGTCCGATACCAGGACCGCTAAAAATGCCGGACTCTCATAGCGCTGATCTGACGACGCATGTTCTGCCGGTATCGGTCATTGGCGAATTCGGCATAACTGACCAGACCGTGGCTTGAGCACACAGCGGAGCGTTCAGACGGCATCCAGGTAAGATAAGCGTCTGTAGCCTCCTGTTCTGTGGGCAAAGCAACGGCTTTCTCGGTCATTCAGATTCTCCGTAAGTCACGTTTTCTACTGTACGTCGGAAACCTTGGAGTCCACGAAGATCACCTTGATGTCCTTATAGACGAAGATGGTTTTAGGGCCAAGATTGACGATCTTGTCTGGATTGCCAAGAGCCTGCTTCACTTGTTCCGTGCTCATGCCAATATCCACGGTCTTGCTCTCAACTGCATTGGCGGTGGCCGCATCGGTAAAGATAGCGTCGATGATCTTTTTTACCTCCGGTGCCTTTGCCGTGGTCTGGAGGTTGTCTATGTGAAAGTTAACCTCGGCGCGGTAGCGAGTACTCTCGCCGTCTCCCAAGACGGTTTGCTCCGTGGTGAGCAGTTCAAAGTGGATGATGTTGTTTTTGATCTGGAGTTTTGTCACATAGACGGTCTCTCCCGGCTTCAATTCCCTAGATCTGCCGGTTTTGCTCATCGCCGCCACGAATCCCCTGCCTTGTGTAATCTGGCTATTCTCAATCTCGGTATTCACGATGTACTGGGGCGTGTCGGCAATGTCGGCGTAGATGCCTGGAACGCGAACAGTGAAGACGGCTCCTGGATGCTCGATGCGGTTGTAGTCGATGCGGAGGCCCTGGTGACCAACTTTAGTGGCTGGGTAGTACGAGGCGAAATCCGTGCTTTCGCCTTTCTGATCCGCTTTGTTTTCTGTGGGAGTCTGGCCGATGGCAAACATTGGGCAAAACGCGAGGCTCAAGATAGCGGTAACGATCATTCTACGCATTGTGTTCCTCATTCATGGTTCTGGTTATGCCCGGTACTGCCGGGGTTGTATTAGGGTGCCGCCCTATTAGAGAACTGACCATCTTACGCGGCGGCTCCGTGGTTGGCTCCGCCACATGAGCACTCGCAATTGGGGCCTCTAGCGGCCATGCACCGGGCTCCACACGTGTGCAGGCTCGGATTTGCGCCGTACTGGATGCGGCGCGTGGTCGCATGATACTTGCCGCAGTTGGGGCAAAGACCAAACGCGAAGAGTTGGCATTCCCTTACTAGCTTCTCTCCTCGATAGGGGCGTCCAATCAACCGCGCAAAGTCTTTTTTGAGGTCCGAATACCACGGGGAGACAAGCTCGACCGTCACCCCGTCGCACACTGCAAAATGTTTGATCGACGAGCGAGCCATTCCAACTCCTTCTGACGTTCTGCGTCTTACCTGATTGATTTTGCAGTTTGTTTTTGAGTGCGCGCGTCGATGTCTCTTAACTCTGCTCTCAGTTCCGCGATGCATTTCTCTGCCTGGGCGAGATCCTCGCCTGTGAGGTCGTTGTCAGAGATACCGTTCTCGATTTCGCCGATCTCGTTGCACTGCGAACAGACGCGGCGCTGGTATTGGTCGCTCGTGTTGCGCGCCTTTCGTTTACAAACCTCGCAGTCAAAGACGGCCGTCCCGCGTTCGAAGTGTCTACGCATCGCTGATCGTTCTCCTATCTCGATTCACGGATATTTGTTCGTTGTATCTTTCGCGACGGCGTCTACGCCATCTCCGCTTCTTCCATTCCCGCATCTGCTACTTCGTAATCAGGACAATCGAGTCGTGGCGCGGGCTCGGTCACTTCCAAGCCCAGTGCAATCTGTAGTTCAGAATGCTCGCAGAGAAGCTTCAAGACTGCGCCATTTACTAGATTCATCGGAGCACCGAGGACGTAGACAATACACTGACCCAGGGCAGCTACCTTTGGGTCCGAGTTTGTCATAAGCTCTGTGGCGAGAGAAACCGCAAACGCCTCGCGTTGAAAGCGTGTCCGAATTCTGAATTGTTTCATCGCTTTTTCCCTCGGAACCGTAGTTCCCGACAGTCCCTAGTCCGCTATAGCTACATCCAGAGATGATTCCGGAACTATAGTGCGGCCTCGTCCAGATACGCTAGTGCCTCGTCGAGGCTATCGACGGCGCTTGATAGTTGATCGGCGGCGGCTTCCGCTGCCTGCCCCTTATCGCCACTCTGAAGGTTCTCGGGCATATTATCGAAGGCCTCCCGCTCCTCATCATTGAGCGAGCGAACCTCTTCCTTCAGGGAGTCCAGTTGGTCTCGCAACTTCGAGATGGCTTTCCGCCGTTGATTATTCACAGAGCCTCATCCTTTCCTGCTGCTGCCATGGTCGCGTAATGCTCTTCCTCGCTGCGGCGTCTGGCGTCATCTCCCTCAACCTGGAGTCGGAAGCGATGGCCACCGCGCTCCAGCCCGCCAAAGTTCGATGGCAGGATTCCCTTCACCACTTCGCCGCCAACCATCAGCATGTTGTACTGACACGGCGACCAGGGGCTAGAGGTTACAGCGGTGATTTCTCCGAAACTGGGAGAGTTGCATACGTCGCCGACATAGTAAATCTTCGTCCCGACCGGCAGGCCCACAAATTGTGAACCCTGGGTGGGAACCCTCTCCAGTTCGACGGCGCTCTCGCGAGTAGATAAATTCCCGCAACGAGTTCCAGGGTTGATCTTGACAATCCGTGTCTGCGCCATCACTGTGATACCTTTCCCGTTCCCTGGTTGTCATCTTCGTCTATGATCTTGATCCAGACTTCATGACCGTGTTCGTAATCCTCGCACTTGCGATAGCCAGTCATAATGCCGCCCCTGTAAGTGAAGACGCTGGCGATGTATGCCTCATCCCCGGCGACTAGATCCCGCGACCCAAATTTGCCGCTGTTCTGAATGTAAGAGTGGCTAAGCCTAATGCGAATGCCAGACCACTCGTCGACCTCCAGCAATTCGCCGGTAGCCGTCCGGCACTGCCCATAGCTTCCTATGCAGTGCTGGACGGATACCTGTTGGCCGATCTCCAACAGGCGAGAGTTTAAGTCCAAATATGTGATATTAGGGTTGTTTGCCATGGTGCTCGGCCTCCTGGCCACTGCCGCCTAGTCGCGCTTATTTGCGTAGAATGCCAGAACCTCGGCCTTCAGTGTCTCTACTACTTCCGGTGTAAATGTGGAGCGATGCAGCGTGTCGAGAGCCTTCTGTGTAGCCTTTCCTTTGACGCGCGGGAAGTATTTGCGGAAGTCTCCACACATCAGGAAACTAATGCCTCCGTCCGGCGTCGCAAATTGCACATGCGCGCATGAAGACAGACCGCCGCTATTGTTCTTGATTGTGCTGAGTTCCAATTGCGCGGTGCCCTCGGCCTTGTCGAGTGCAGGTATCAAGATGATGGTTTTAGGTTCGATAGCCATTGATGTTTCCCTTCGTTGACTTGCAGACTACGGTTAACAGAAGACGGTTCCAACGCTTAGAGATCCCGTCGGCGCGTGACGCATACATACCCATTCATGCTTACTGTGTAGCCTCCGCGTGTTTCCACGCGGGTCGAGCCCTTATCGGTTTTGAACGCCGTCACCGTGTCGCCCTGAGCCTGCACGAACGATTCCAACCCAGTCCGCTCCAGTTCACAGAAGTTAAACTCCCTGCGGATGTCATTCTGCAAGAACGTTCCAACGTATTCGCTCAGAGTCCTCATCGGGTGCCTTCTCTCTACTCTTTTAGTATAGCACGTTAGAAGACCTGTGCCATACTAAATGCAAATTAGTTAGTTAGTGCTGTTACACAAGCGAAGTGACCAAAAACGTCCGGGCCTGCTTGGTGATAAGTAAAACCCACCATGCCCGTCTCGGGATTAAGAAATCCGCGCTGCCTCACGAGCTGGAAGACTTCCGAAGCGTGTTTGTTACATACTTCACATGCGCCGTAACGGTTCGAGCTGTGCCCTGTTGTTGTCAGTCGATACGCTTTGCCGGTTTCCATCGTATTTGCCTTTCGGGATTTGAAGTTGTTTGGCTGTTGTTGCAATCAACAACGCCTTGGCTCAGGCCCACGCCTGCGAGGGTAGCAAGTGCAAGGGGAGGGGAATCACCCGCCCCTTGAAGCGGAGCGCAGCGAGAGCGGAAAGGGGTGTAAGCCTGCACAAGCGGAGCGCGGAAGGCCGGGGAGACCCCTTGCGGGCGCGAGGGGCGGAGCCCCTTAGTCGGGTTGTTGCTTTTGCTTCTGCCTTTGCGGTTGCGGTTGTTCTTCGGCGTGTTTTATAACCGTGCCGTCACTGCCGGCACGGGCGGGAGCTTTATAGCGGATCTATGGCGTTCGGATCGAGCGCGAGAAAAGGCGGCTCGTGAGAGCCGCCTTCGGTGGGGAGTGGGGATGGAGCTTACTTTGCGGCCGGAGCTGGGGCGTCTGCGGGCTGCGAGTAGTCGATCTTGCGGATGTATTCGGCCTTGATGGAGAAAGTCTTGTGCTGTACGCCGTCCACGGTGTAGGTCTCGGGCTTGATCTTGCCCTCGATGATGACCGGAGTTCCCTTCTTCAGGGTGGCGGCGAACTTGGTTTGCGGTCCCCAGACCTGGACATCGAACCATTCGGTGTTGGACTGTTCCTGGCCGCTCTTGTCTTTCCACGATTCATTGACGGCCACTGAGAAGTTGACGACATCGCCGGACTTGGTGGGCTTGAGTTCCGCGTCTTTGCCGAGGTTGCCTTCGATGTGGACGTTGTTTTTGTAGCTGGACATGATGTTTCTCCTTAAAGTTTTTGACCGCGAGTGAATCGGGACATACTGCCCGGAGGGACATGGGGCGGGGTGAACTCCCAAGTGCCAAGGAAAGGGATTTAGGGAGAGGGACCCGAACTGGCTTCGGGAGAGGAATCCGAAAAGCGAAGCGAAACCCTGTACGCAGCCGCCGCAGGGCGAGAAGGCTCTTCACGCATCCATGATGGCTGATTTAATTGTGGGCAACAAAGGAGATCCTGTCCCAGCTCCACAAAGTCCACGGCAACCAAAAACAAACGGAAAGGAAATGCCCTGCAGGCGGTGAAGGAACGAATCGCCGTCAACTGGAAAGACTTGGACAGGAACACCCTCCGATGGTCCTTGCGGAGCCTGGGATGGGGTCTGCTGGGGTTCGTCGTCCACTCGGGAATCCGCGGTGAGAGGGTAGGCCCAGAATCCTGTGGCGGAGTGCAGACTTCCGCATCAAGGCAATCCGTGAGAGCGATAGGAGTCCATGAGCCCCGTCGTTCCGTCCGTGTTGGCCGCTCCTGCTCCATCTACACTCCCCTACCGTTGGTTACTGGCTACGTTGCCGTCCTGGCGCGCTCAGTGTAGGTCTTTATGGCCTTTCCGGATAAATAAAGAGGGAGGGGTGCCGGGGGCGCAGCGGGCGGCGTCTTTATATACTCCATTCACACCGCTCTTATGTCTTGGGAAGCTCTTGGCTTCCGGTTGCGCGTGCCTGGGTCCCGATAATTTTGGCAAGTACCGCAACCTTCGGCTCAAGGTCGCGGACAGCACACTGAACATCTCGGCGCTCCGCGTGCAATGTGCAAAGCAAATGCCGTATCCATCGTCTGACCTTGAGAGGGTAGGAACCTGAGCGATATTCGACATCCTCCTCACAATTCCACATGCCGAACCGAATCGCCGCATCCCACCAATCGCCGTTGATCCGGCCTTCACTCGATGCCTTTTGATGCAGCTTCACGACACCGAGGTTATACTCAACGTCTTCAAGATCAGCCTGGGCGGATCGCAACTGGGCAGAGAGCGTGTCCAGTTGTCCTTTCGCGTTCTTGGCGGTTATGCGCGTTTCAGTCTGCGATCTAGCAGAGCATGGCAGTGCACCAAAAAGGGATATTTGCAAAGTTGCCATCACGCGCGCCTTTCCTTGCGAATCAACACTTGTTTCCTTTGCTCAGGTGTGGCAGATTCAGGAGTATCTAAACGATCCACTGCCACGCTCGCCGCGTCCTCTGGCGTCGCACAACCAGCAGGCGTGCGGTCGATTACTCGGCGCGGTCCGGACTCGGAGATAGTGTCGCCCCAATCCTTATCTAAACCAAAATAAGCGTCAAATGAAATAGTTCCGTTTTCCATAGCTTCCTCGTTCGTGTGTCTATTACTCAATGGCCAGTGCACCATGAATCTGGCGCGTAGCGCGGGCTTCTTCAACCATCCACCGATGGCAGGCCGCACAAGAATAGGAATAGCAAGCCGACACCTCGGTTGTCGGATAAGAACAACCGCAGAGGTATTCCAGCGTGTTCGGCGGTTCCGTAATAAGGTCTGCCGCTGCGATGAGCGCGTCGTCGATGGTAGCGCGGCGGGGTCCAATCTCTTTCGCGCCGTCGATCACAGCCCATAGTTGGTTCTCCAGGCTTAATGATGCTTCCGGATAGTGCTCCTCGATCTTCAGTTTTGCTCGGTCTCTTCTGGTCATCATGGCGGTACGCTCCGTTACATTACTTAAATAGTATAGCACGTTCTGTATATTGTGCTATCCCTTTAGAGGTCACTTGCAGGTGAGTTCGCGGCATGTATCCGATGATTGAGCGGCAAGGTGCAGACGGTGCAACAACCGACGCCCGCAACGTCTCTGGTCTCAGTTGTGCGCGTGATTGGCGCATGAGTTTGACCACTATTCAGGAGCTTTTGCAGGTTCGCGAATTGGAGGATGATAGTCACGTTTTTGCCTTTCGGGATTTGCAGTTGAGTGGCTGTTGGTTTCACCTAACCAACGCCTTGGCTCAGGCCCACGCCTGCGAGGGTAGCAAGTGCAAGGGGAGGGACTCTCCCGCCCCTTGTAGCGGAGCGCAGCGAGAGCGGAAAGGGGTGTAAGTCTGCACAAGCGGAGCGCGGAAGACCGGGGAAACCCCTTGCGGGCGCGAGGGGCGGAGCCCCTTAGCATGTTTTTTGTATTTGTGCGGTAACTGGTTGCACTAGCCCTTAAAAGGGGTAACCATCGTACCTTATGGAGCTACGTTTAACCGTTACATAAGCTAAGTGCCATCGTAGTATATATATAGCGGCCACTCTACACTTTTCTATCATACGGCCACAAGATAAGTTTCGGGACGCTGTTTCCATTTTAGCGTCACAACCGCCACAGATGTTTAGCCTAAAGAGGAAACAGCCCATGACGAAAGGTATCCACGTACTAACTGCCGCCGCACTTTTGACAGTCGGTATGCCAGCAATGTTATCTCAGCAGCAATCTGCTGGCACTATTACTCAGACCGTCCAGCAACGCCACACTCTCGGACATCTCCGAGCAACGCCCAACGGCACAGTTACAGCGGGCGATCCGATTACCTTCAACTACACGTTGGAGACGGAAGGAGCGCCCACTCCAGCGTCTGAGACAGTCCAGTTTTACGATGGTCTGAGCACGTTGGGTACGCCGCAGGCTATTGGGGCCGCTACCGGGTCAAACCTGATTCCCTATTCACAAGTCAACACCGCGCAGGGCTGGACTACATCAGGGACAGCGCCAACGGTGACGCCGGTGTCGGTCAACGGGCCGGATGGAAGTACCAAGACGGCAACGGCGGTGACCTTCACAGATGGAACGTCCAGCGTTCTCTACGCGGTCCCGAGCACAACCAACTACGCGAACAAGCAAACGGTGTTCTCAGTGTGGGCGCAATCGGCAACACCTACGACCCTGAATCTGACGGTGAGTGACAACCCATTCACGACGGCTACACAGACAACGGCCTGCGCCGTCACGGCAGCGTGGCAAAGGTGCTCGGTAGCTTACGTTTTCCCGGCCAATTCGGGCACGGGTTTTTCCGTATCGCTTTCCTCCTCGACAAATGGCATCCCAATCGACACATGGGGCGCACAGTTTGAGCAGCCCGCCACGAAGTATCCCGGCCCATACGTTTCTACTATCGGGACGGCCCGGCCAACGGGCGGCGCGGCTGGCACGGTCACGTTTCCCTGGACTGAATTTCATACTGGAATTCACACGATCACTGTCCAATACCCTGGCGACACTAACTATGTGGCATCCACATCCAATGCGGTAGTCCTCAACGAGATAAAAGAGATCCCTGCCGTGTTCCTGACCGACATGCCGGTCGGCACGAGTGCTTATGGAACGGCTGTAGCGCTCACGGCTCACCTCTCGGACCAAGACAACGACGACGACTGGATTCCAACTGGGACGGTGGCGTTCTTCGATGGCGCTACGCAGATTGGCTCCGGAACCCTGGATAGCTCAGGCAAGGCCACAGTCACCATTGTGGGGCTGTCTTCTCTGCTTGCCGGGTCTCACAGCTTGACTGTGCAATACAGTGGCGACGACGATTTCGATGCTGCGACCTCGCCCGCAATCACGCATGTGGTGACCAAGGCTGATTCCAGCGCTGTCGTGGCTACCATTGTTGGCAGTTCCCTGAATCCGTCTATCTATGGCGACACGGTGCTGTTGAGTGTCAATGTCACTTCCTCGGTCGGAATCCAGCCGACTGGCACTGTAACCCTCGTGGATGGTACTACCACCCTGGGCACGGTGACGCTCGATGGATCTGGCAACGGCGCGCTGAATGTCCCCACGTTCAGTGCAGGTGCTCATTCGATTGTCGCGACGTACTCCGGCGATGTGAATTATTTCTAACTCGTGAATACCACCCCCGCTGGCATAACCAGCGGGGGTATTCCTACGCAGGGAGAGTGCTGTGAAAGCAAAGAATTCATTATGTGTGGCTCTTGTTGTTGGCATGGCAGTCGTGCTCTGCCCTGGCATTACTCTAGGTCAAAAGAGTAAACCGTACATTCAGATCGTCGATAGCGCAGTGAGTGCAGTTCATGTCGCATCATCATCACAAATCATCAACGTGGGACAACCTGTCGTAATACAGGCGAACGTTGATCCAACCAGGCAGGGGGGAACCACGGGCACAGTGACGCTCACTGCAATCGGCTCCACGGCGGCGAACACGGTTGCGAGTGCGCCGATTCCTCTGACCGCCTCTGGTGTCGTTGTTTGGGCTCCGCCCTTGCTAAACACCGACACATATTCTGTTGTTGCGAAGTATAGCGGCGACTCGAATTTTCACCCTTCCGAGTCGCCGGTTTTCACGCAATATGTTGCGGACTTCGCCGTTGGCCTGCCGAAGACAATCACTATTGTCAAGGGCGCGGCGGTTTCCCAGTCCCTCAGTCTTACCTCCTTGAATCACTTTTCCGGGGCGGTGCAGTTGGTGTGCAGCGGTCTCCCCTATAAAAGCAGTTGCAATCTCACTCAGAACTCGCTTGTGTTGCAAGCCGCAACCACCGGCGCTGCGGACCCTGTGACAACCGCCATGACCATCAAGACAGCGGGAGAGACGGTGACGGTAGTTGGATCGTTCCTCTTCTTCTTCGGACTTGGAGGTCTGAGGCGCAAGAGACGGCTATTTTTCCCGCTTGTGGTTTTAGGGTTTCTTGCTTTTGTCGTTGGATTAGCAGGGTGCGCCGGAGGCAATCGCTATATGCAGAATGATGGCACGCCTGTAGGATCGTACCCCATCACCCTGGTTGCCACCTCTGGCGGGATTAGCCACACAAGCAGCATCACCCTGAACGTGGTTGCTAAGTAACTAACCTATTGTTTTTTACAAAGGATACCCTCATGAAGCGAGTACCGTTTTTCTGCATTGCCATTCTGCTCTTGTTCTTTGGAACTGGCGAGATTCTCTCAGCTCAGGCGCGCAAGCAACTGGGCTACGATTGGCAACCGAGCCAAGTGTCCGCTACCTATCAATTCACTTTGGACGACTACTCTTTTCAGAGCGAATCGGGAAGCGTCCAAAGAACTCGTCTTAACGGCGGGGGCCTTGAGTATGCCTCCCGCAAGCTGTACCCATGGGAGGCCGTCGTCAGCGCTCAGTATTCCGGTGGCCAGCCTCTTGGACAGCATCTCTTGACATTAGAGGGAGGCGCTGGTTACTGCCGTGGCTACAAGCGCTGGGTGCCGTTCGGGCGCGTCTTGGCGGGCACTGCTCGGACTAGTTCTAACGACGACATGTATCTCTACAAAGGTGCCAAGTGGGGTTTCGCCGTTGGCACAAGTGCGGGCGTGGATTTCAAACTCACTCCACACTTCGGTGTGCGGGCCTTCCAGTTGCAAAATCAGTATTTGCCATTTGGCTCTCAGGGTTCGGTCTATTGGTCGTTCAGCTCTGGGATCACGTATCACTTTCATTCGTAAAGGAGTGGGTATGTCTCTACGCTACAGGAGTGTTGCATATTGCGTCGTTGCTTTGATGCTCACCGCATTCGGTGGTGAGTGGGCCAAAGCGCAGGCTGTTGACCCGCTGGTCGTAAAGATGGCGGCAAACGAAAACGAAATGCTTCGCACAATCGGCAAGTACACTCCTCTCGTAGAGACGTATTTGCAGATTGTGAAGAAGAGCGATGGGACGCCGGTTTCCGATCATTATTGGCTCCATCGCATCGAACTCAACCGTGCCATCGCCATCAACGACACGCTTTACAATGATCCGGGCAAACAGCAATCGAGGTTCACGAAGGCAATGAGCCTTGCCACGCTTTCCATCCGCAGGATGCCCATGTCTTTCAGTTCCTCCGGTTTTGTGGAGATGCTTTCTCCGGACATTCACGGCTTCGATCCTAAGAATTACGCTATTGAGTTCCTCCACAACGAGTTTCTTGGCGGCGTCAGAGTTGCGGTTTACGAGGTAACGCCCGCGAAGAAGACTGGGTATTTTCGTGGACGTTTCTGGATCGATGGCGACGGGCACCTGGTTCGCTTCATTGGCGCGTTCACGACAGGCGGCACTGACTCGCATCCGACGTTCACGCATTTTGACTCGTGGCGCTACTTCGTGAATGGCATGTGGCTCCCCGCAGCAACTTATATCGAACAGACAGTGCCGGACGGTGTGCTGCACGGGCAGATACGGATCTGGGGCTATGGCCTGGAGGAGAAGTACCACGAGTATTCGTCCACTTCGGTTACTGTGTCCGTAGACAACGCGGTAGACCATAGTACAGAGGGCGTGGACGTTGACCAGATGACAGCCATGCAAGAGTGGAAGAACCTTGCAACGGACAACATTATTGATCGCATGTCTCGTTCCGGCGTGCTTGCCCCGAAGGGCAGTTTCGACAAGATTCTGGACCAGATCGTCGTGAACTTGAGCATTCCCAATAATCTGACGTTCGCTGAGCCCGTACATTGCCGCATCATGTTGACCACTCCGATTGAGGCCACAACGGTAGGAAACACTATTTTACTGAGCAAGGGCCTCATCGAAACGCTTCCGAATGAGGAGTCGATTGCATCGGTAATTGCATTTGAGTTGGCGCATCTTTCCAAGAAGGTGTCGGTCGATACCCAATATGCGTTCGCCGACAGCACCCTGTTTGCGAATAAAGAAGCGAATAAATCGTTCGCTCTTGGGCATTCGGTGAAGGACGATGACGACGCGGCACGCGCGGCTGTGGAGATGCTCAAGAAGAGCATGTACGCAGACAAGCTAGACAATGTGAGCCTCTACTACCAACAAATGTCGCTGGGCGTTGGAAAGTTGCGGGAGTTGTATCACCCCGCAATGGGCGATTCATTGATCTCTCTTGGCGGCAGGCCTTGGCTCTTGGCTCATCTCGAAGATCACTCCCCGCGCCTGGAGCCAGACAATCCCCGGCAATTGGCGGCATTGCCATTGGGCTCGAACCTGGTTGTTGATCCGTGGTCCAGTGAAGTTAGGTTGAATGACGCGCCCCGGCTCATGCCACTCACAGGCGACGATAAACACCCGTTTGCGGTTGTTCCGGTCTATTTCCGGCTGCGGTTCACTCCCGCAAGCGCAGCGGACGGCGCGAATCGCCCCGGCGAGACACCCACCGCACAGGCCAACTAAGTAACCGCAACTTGTAGATGGCGTACCCAGCGCCTCGAAAGGCATTTGCCATGCTCAAACGTCTTCTGTATCTCGTGCCTGTACCTCTCATTCTGATTGGTTTGAGCGGTGGAGCGGCACACGCTCAGAATATTTCAACGATTGCCGGAAATGGAACCTATGGTTATTCAGGCGACGGCGGCGCGGCAAGCAGCGCCAAGATAGGCGATCCAATTGCCGTGGCCGTGGACTCCTCGGGAAATGTGTATTTTTCGGACACTGATCACTCCGTTGTCCGAAAGATCACAGCGGGGACCGGCATTATTACGACGGTGGCCGGGACCGGAACAGAAGGTTATTCTGGCGACGGCGGCGCGGCAACCAGCGCCATGATAGGCGATCCAAACGGCCTCGCAGTGGACACCGCAGGAAATCTATATATTGCGGATCATGACAACCAGCGCGTGCGAAAGGTCACGGTCGCCACTGGCATCATCACGACGGTAGCTGGAAGCGGAAATGGAACCGTTTCTGGAGCCAGCGGCCCGGCAACCAGCGTCAAGATAGGCGATCCGACTGCCGTGGCCGTCGATTCCTCTGGAAATATCTACATATCGGAAATGACTGAGGATCGTGTATGGAAAGTCACAGCCTCTAATGGCATCATCGCAGTCGTAGCCGGAACTGGCACAGCGGGTTATTCTGGCGACGGCGGCGCGGCAACCAACGCCAAGTTACAATATCCGGATGGCTTGGCCGTAGACGCATCTGGAAATCTATATATTGCGGATAGCGCTAACCACCGCATCCGAAAAGTCACGGTTTCGACTGGCATCATCACGACAGTAGCCGGAACCGGAACACAAGGCTACTCAGGCGACGGAGGGGCGGCACCCAGCGCAATGATAGGCAATGACGGCTGGTTGGCCTCAGACACATCTGGAAATATATACATTGTGGATGGCAGTCGCATCCGAAAAGTCACGGTTTCGACTGGCATCATCACGACGGTAGCTGGAAACGGAACAGGTACATATTCTGGCGACGGCGGCGCGGCAACCAGTGCAGGGATAACCCCATATGGCGTGGCGGTGGACACAATCGGAAACATGTACTTTGGGGATTATCCCTATCGCATCCGGAAAGTTACAGTAACCATCCCTACGACCACGTTATTACTAAGTTCGCAACCAAGCATTTACTACGGCGTACTCGTCACCTTCACGGCGTCGGTGACCGCTACAACAGGCACGCCCACGGGAACGGTCGCATTTTATTCCGATGGCTCATCGATTGGTACGGCGACTCTGTCGAGCGGGTCAGCAAGTGTATCGAGTTCGAGTCTTGCAATTGGTACACACGCAATCACTGCATACTATCAAGGCAATGTTCCTTATCTCGCGAGCAACGCGGCAGTTACGCAAACCATCACGATGGTACCCACCGGCGTCACCTTTTCGGTGTCACCGAATCCTTCAACGGCCGGTAGCGCTGTATCCATTCCTATATCAGTGACAGCATCAAATGGTTCGATCCCGAATGGGTCAGTGTCCGTGGTCGCGGATGGCAACAACACCTTGGGCACCCCTGCGCTGAACGGCAGTGGCAATGCGTCGTTGAGTGTTAGCACGCTCGGTGCCGGGTCGCATTCTATCGTGGCAACGTATCCAGGCAATGCGACTTACGACAGCAGTTCTGAGACATTACCGCTCACAGTCAACAGAATCACGCCGAGTCTGTCTGTATCATGTTCTGCGAACCCTATTGCCTACGGATCTCAGAATACAAACTGCACATCGAGTTTGACGGGCGGTGATTCGCCAACCGGATCGATCACATGGACCATCAACGGCGGGGCCTGGACGACGACTGGCCTGAATGGGTCCGCAGGCGGATTCGCTGGTTATGCTGCGGGCAGTTACACCATCGGGGTATCTTACGGCGGCGACGGCAACAACAACGGCGCGAGCGCATCGACGACGTTGACGATCAACAAGGCGGCTCTGACGATCACTCCGACGAGCCAGAGCAAGTCGTATGGCTCCACCCTGGCGCTGAGCGCCTTCACTACCTCCGGGCTCCAGAACAGCGACACAGTGACAAGCGTGACGCTCACCTCTTCCGGCTCGGCGGCAACCGCAGCCGTGGGCAGCTATGCGATCACAGCGTCTTCCGCCGTGGGTTCTGGCTTGTCCAATTACAACATCACTTACGCGACAGCCAGCACCGTGACGGTCAACGCGGTGGCACTGACGATCACTCCGACGAGCCAGAGCAAGTCGTATGGCTCCACCCTGGCGCTGAGCGCCTTCACTACCTCCGGGCTCCAGAACAGCGACACAGTGACAAGCGTGACGCTCACCTCTTCCGGCTCG
>Ga0224527_1000627_pt1 | contig 22217 bp, 15 predicted proteins | sample CBST0metaG_FD_179882 | JGI IMG/M metagenome (GOLD analysis project Ga0224527, IMG submission 179882) | Peat soil microbial communities from Stordalen Mire, Sweden - C.B.S.T0 | ecosystem: Environmental > Terrestrial > Soil > Wetlands > Peat | place: Sweden: Norrbotten County, Stordalen Mire... | reverse complement strand
TGATCCTCAACTTTATGGAACTGCGCCATGCTCCACTTTGGTTGAGACTGATACTGGAAGTCTGGCTGCTGGCCGTTTCGGCAACGATTCTGACCATCTATGGGGTAAGCCGACACCCATAGATGGCAGTGGGTGCGGGAGCGTTGAACAATCGCCTGCCGTAATGTTGGGTAAGGCATACAGCACGGCGAACAAGAAGGAATAAGCTATGCTGGTCACTTATGAAATCGTCATTACGGTAATGTTTCTGAGCGCGCTGGGCTGGGCACTCTGGTCGCGCAACCCCATCAACCTGGGTGCGGTACTCGGCGGTTTTATGCTATCCGGCTTCGATTGGCTCTGGTGTTCGCGCGGCTTCTGGAACGCGACAGTCGCACCAAACCTCACGATGATTCCTGGCATTCACATTCTGGGCCAGCGATACCCGATCTCAATTGCCTGTCTTTGGGGTGTCGGCTATGGCCTCCTCCCACTGGCAGCGTCGAAGTTTTACGTGCCGATCAGTCGCGCTTTGGGAAAGTTTCATTTCCCTGTGGTCTTTGTTGTAGCCGCAGTGCTCGACATCGCTATTGAGGCATTCTGCATTTCCGGCCTCGGCGTCTATGCCTATCACCAGGCGCCCCAATACCTGTTTCTTGGGATGGTCTGGTCCAATACCTGGCTGCTCGGCGGTGTGCTCACCGCTTCGTATTTCGGTCTGGCCCATGTACAGAAGTGGGCTGCCATTCCTGAAAGCGCCGGCTTTGCGCTAACCAGCGAAACCACTTGGAAAGGCTTACTGATGGCGGCGGGGGCAATTCTGACCTCCGCTTTCCTGCTCGGCGTGCTACAACTCTTCTGGTGGTCGGCGACACATCCATGGGTCGAGTCTGGCCGCCTATTCTAGTGAGGCATCGTGAGAACGAGTCACGTTGGATTGGATGTTCGTGCGGTTTCTGGAACGAAATAATCGCTAGAACATTTACGAGTTCATTCGAGGGAGATGCAATACATTGATGCAGTCATTAGGCACAAAAAACGATGAACCCCTGTCCGGCCACGCCCTTCGTAGCAGCGAGACCCGTTCTAGGATGATCGACACGGCCATTGAGGTCTTTGGGGAGTTTGGATTCGCAGGCGCAAGCACCCGCACTCTTGCAGACCGTGCTGGAGTGAACTTATCGGCGATCCCGTATCATTTCGGCGGCAAGCGGGAACTCTACATGGCTGCCGCCCAATCGATTGCAGATTACTCCTATAAGCACATTGATCCAATCGTTGCGGATCTCGAAGACATCAACGGTGCCGATCCTGCCAGACGGATCGACGCGGCTCTTAGCCGCTTCTTCCACTTCATCGTGGGAGGTCCGGAACCTGAAGCATGGGGTTCCTTCTTCGTGCGCTGCGAATATGATGCCGACGATGCCTTTCGCATACTCCACGAAGCTCTTGTCGCCCGCTTTGAGCGAGCGCTCATCAAGACCGCTGCAGAAACTATTGGCTGTAGCAGAAACGACAAAGGCTTACGCATGAGGGTTGCTGTGGTGCTTGCTACGATCGTCAACCTTCGCGCATTGCGCAATATGACACTGAGCAGTCTTGACTGGGACAGGTTCACTTCACATCGCCTCGCTCAACTCGATCGGACCATCCGGCAGTTCGCGATGAGTCAATTGCTCTCAGATCCATCAATTCCTATCCGGCAGATGACCAGTTGAAAGCGCTTCGAACGATAGACTGTGAGCGGCTTTAATCGTCATGGGGGGAATGGGGTAAAGCGGACGGCGCAGAGCCGAGTAGTACGGTAAATTGTGGGACCGAGGGAGGCAGAGGAAGAGGAGGAGTGAAATCGTACTTTTCTTATCGAACCCTTTCAAACCCCCGATAAATGGTTTGATTTTTTCTAAGTTGCTAATTTAATTGGCGTCCCCGATGGGATTTGAACCCATGTTATCGCCGTGAAAGCCGTGGCATAAATCGCAATACTAACGAATCGCTGAGAATCAGAATGCATCGGTAGAAATCCTAGCAACTGCAAAGAACAGCCTAACTGCTCCGCAGGTGTCCGCAATTAAGCGCCAAACTGTGTCTCATGCAGACTGCCCGAGCAGTTGTTTCAACCTGAGCTCGATCAAAATCTCCTTTCCTGGCTCAGCGCGACTCTCTACTGGCGTTTGGGCGAACTGCGAGTGCCCTGATCGGGATCGAACCGTTGACCTCTTCCATGTCATGTTGTGGGCAAAAGCCCATATTATTGACCTAATGAGACTTGTGAGACGGCAAAACCGGCACAATCGGCGGTATTTGCTACCAAAATGCTACCAAATTTTCAACCAGTGGGAAGCGGGACATCCGGTGGGGAACTGACCCGCAAAACGTCGCCAGGAATAGTCGCGCGCCCCCTGAGGGCCGGGGCCATTTGGGTGGACAAAGTTTCCCATGCCCAATAGTCAGAAACGCCCAACAGCCAACTGTGGGGCAAGTTTTGGCCGTCTGGCAGGGCTGGGCATTCTGCCCCGGTTGGCACCAGTCCACCAGCCACGTGCAGGTGGCACCAGTACCGGAACAGTGATGAAAAAGTCGCACTGATCCGAAGGCGTAACAATCTTGACCTGTTGTCCACAACTTTCAGTCGCTACAATGTCAGATATGCTTCAACAACTTGAATTCGCCGATAAGGTTCGCCGTGAAGTCGCCCCTCGGATTGCCAAAGGGCGCAAATCTGAACTCGGCCAATTTATGACTCCATCGAACACGGCCCGGTTCATGGCCTCTCTGTTCCCGGCCAGCACACTGAAGACGTGCCGCCTGCTGGACGCTGGCGCAGGCGTGGGCGCGTTGTCATGCGCCTTTCTTGACCGCTGGATCAGCGGCGGCTTTGAGTTTCAAGATGTGCAAGCCTACGCCTACGAGATTGACGACAGGCTCCGGAGCCACCTTGCCGAACGCCTCGCAGCCTATGAGGGCGTGACGGCTCACGTCTCAGGCGAGGACTTCATTTCGTCATCGAATCAGTTGCTTTTCCACGGGGCAACAGATTACACACACGCGATTCTGAATCCGCCGTACAAGAAAATTAATAGCCTCTCGGCGCATCGGCATGAACTCCGTGCTCTGGGCATTGAGACCGTGAATCTGTACTCGGCGTTCGTTGCGCTCGCCGTCATGCAGGCCGCGCATGAGGGACAGATTGTGGCGATCATTCCGCGTAGCTTTTGCAACGGGCCGTACTATCGCCCATTCAGAGAGTTCATTTTGCGGCGAGCGGCGCTCCGGCACATTCATCTATTCGAGTCGCGCACCACGGCATTCAAGGACGATGACGTGTTGCAAGAAAACATCATCATTCGCTTGGAGCGCGGCGGCGCTCAGGGGCCGGTCACAATCACCACATCGACGGACGATAGCCTGAGTGACTTGGAGACTCATGTGTACCCGTTCGATCAGATTGTGTTCCCTGATGACCATGAGGGCTTCATTCAAGTTCCCACGTCGCCAGATGAAAGCGCAGAGGCCGTAGACACGCCGTCCGCCATTCGATATTCACTGGCAGACATCGGCGTGAACGTCTCGACTGGCCCCGTTGTCGATTTCAGGCTGAGAGACTATCTCCACGATATGCCAGTACCGGGCACGGTGCCGCTGCTCTATCCGAGCCACTTTAGCGTCAATCGTACAGAGTGGCCGATTGCAGGCGCGAAGAAGCCGAACGCCATTGAGCGAAACGGCGATACAGAGAAGTGGTTGTTCCCGAATGGTTACTACTGTGTGGTGCGTAGATTCTCATCGAAAGAAGAAAAGCGCCGGATCATGGCCAGCGCGGTTGATCCCGCCGTCTTTGGCAACGCTCAGGTGCTAGGGTTTGAGAATCATCTGAATGTCTTCCATGAGAATAGGCGCGGCCTCTCCGAACCGCTGGCGAATGGGCTGGCCATGTTCCTGAATACGACGGTTGTAGACAAGGCGTTTCGACGCTTCAACGGACACACTCAAGTGAACGCCACAGACCTGAAGACGATGAAGTATCCGAGCCGCACCGCATTGATTGAGCTTGGCAAGTGGGCTGTGAAGAGCGGGGAGCTTACGCAACAGATGATAGATGAAAGGCTGGACGCGCTGACGGCATGACTCACACTCATATAGAGGAAGCACTCGCAATCATCAAAGCTCTGGGCCTACCACGAGCACAACAGAATGAACGGTCGGCGGTCAGTCTCCTTGCGTTGTTGAATCTGACGGCACAGAAGACGTGGGCTGAGGCCGAAGCTCCGCTGGTGGGCATCACGCCTGTCATGGACTGGGCGCATGAGCACTACGAAAAGAAGTACGCGCCGAACACACGCGAGACGTTCCGCCGTCAAACGATGCACCAGTTCATAGCTGCTGGACTCGTCCTGTATAACCCCGATAAGCCTGACCGCTCGGTGAACAGTCCGAAAGCCGTGTATCAGATCGAGCCTGCAACGCTGGCCCTCATCCGCTGCTTTGGCACAAAGCAGTGGCCCGCCAAGCTCGCAGCATACTTGACCGAACACCAGACATTGATTGCACAGTATGCAAGGGAGCGAAAGTACAATTTGATTCCCGTCGTGATTGCACCAGACAAGACGATTGCTCTTAGCCCGGGCGAACATAGCGAGTTGATCCGCGCTATTATTGAAGACTTTGCTCCGCGCTTTGCGCCGGGCAGTGTGTTGGTTTATGCAGGCGACACCGGCGATAAGTGGGGATACTTCGATAAGGCATTGCTCGCAAACCTAGGTGTCGAGGTCGATGCACACGGGAAGATGCCCGATGTAGTTTTGCATTATACCGATAAGAACTGGTTGCTCCTTATCGAGTCAGTCACCAGCCACGGGCCAGTAGACGGCAAACGCCACGCGGAACTGGCCGAGTTGTTTGCAGGCTCGAAGAGCGGGCTTGTCTATGTGACAGCGTTCCCGAATCGCGCCATCATGGGCCGCTATCTTAGCGAGATTGCATGGGAGACTGAAGTGTGGGTTGCCGATGCGCCTTCGCATCTGATTCACTTCAACGGCGAGCGGTTTCTTGGGCCGTATCCCGTCGAATAGCGCCATTGCGCCACAGATGATGGCTCACAAAACTCAGGAGAATTGCACGGTGCTTTCAAAAGAGGGCTGGAGATTTGTTCCAATTGCAGAAAAGCTTGAAGATGAAGCTAAAGCCATTAGGGTAATTCGAGATCAACAATATGGAAACATCTACAAAGAAGCGCCGTCCGATGCGAGGTGGATGGGCGACCTCGGCGAGATCGTTTTCAATAAGTGGCTGCTGCATAATCACGTTGAAGGGTTCAAGTGGATTCAGCATGAGACAGCAGGTAAACCAGATTTTAGGTTGAAAAACGGTACTCGAATTGGCGTGAAACTGGTAAAACGCACGGTTCCACCACAGTTAGAATATGGAATTCAGATTTCCGCCGCACACTCACATGAAGCTGTCGATCATTTTTTCTTTATGATGTATGAATTCAAGAAAAGGACGATGTGGCTGCTGGGCGGAATTGATCGCAACGAATTCCTTGCAACGGCACGATATTACAAAGAAGGCAAATGGGTGCATCCACACTACCAAGTCCGAGATCACGACATCTATAACAATGAAATCAGTAGGCTTCAACGCCCTGATGAATGGATCGCGTCCAGACTGATTTCTGATACCGACTTCAATCCTTCAGAGACGATGAAACAAGACTGACTCCGATCATTGTCGGCACTTCAGCCCGCAGGCAAGACAAGAAGGTGAGCAGGCGCAGGAGGTGCAGATCATGGCATTCCAACCATGATAGGAGACGGGACGTGTACACGCTCCGGGTCAAGGCGGTAAAAACGAGAGTTCAGATCAACGTTCGCCTTGAGGCGGAGTGAGTACGCAAGCAAACTGATTTGCAGGTTGGAATGCCAGAGGATTCGTTCTCCCAGCTTCATCGATGAACTATCGATCCAATAGATGCGACCAGATCAGAGGACCGCTTCTGTGCGATCCTCTGCTGAACCCGGTTCAATCTTGCATTCGCTTCCGTGTAATACTTTTCGTCCAATTCGATTCCAATGTATCTGCGATGCGTAAGCGCCGCTGCTGCGCAAGAGCTTCCGCTCCCTGCAAACGGATCGAGCAAAACGTCGCCCGGCAACGAGAAGCTGCGGATCAGAGGAACGAGTGCCGAGAGAGGTTTCTGGGTCGGATGCAGCTTGTTGCCGCTGTAATCAACATCGATCACGTCCGCGATTGGATACTTCGGTAGTGGAGGCTTTCCCTTTGCCAGCAGGTACGCCTGTTCATGCTGATAGCGAACCATCCTGCTCCTCGATGCGTAGTCTTTGCGAAAAACGATATGTCCGACCGGATAGAATCCTGCTTCGCGCCATGCTGCAAAGAACTTATCGACAGCGCTCCATCCATAAAACATTGCGGCGAGACGATCCTGCTTGAGCACCCTGTAGGCTTCCTTCATCGCGGGCTTGAGCCAATCGCTATTCGAGTCATTCTGGATCGAGCGGCCCGTGCGGTCCTTGTAGTTCACCAGATACGGCGGATCTGTGAGTATGAAATCGACGCTGTTTGCTGGCATCTGGCGCATGACTTGAATGCAGTCCCCATGCGCAATGGTGTTGATGAACCGGTTCTGAATTGTAGCTTGTGCCTGCATGGCTTTGATCTCCTTTGTGGTCCCGGAGTGATCTCTCAGGACACACACCCGGAGGGCGCGAGAGATGGATGCTCCCAAGGCGGACGGGATGCTTTTTCGGGGGGTACCTTCAGGGGGAGCCGAAACCCGCAGGGCGTCTGCCGTGCAGCGTCGCCTTTGTCCGGGAGCCCGATTGGCACGGCAGACGAAGCAGAATCCCGGCCGTCGCTGGGCGCAGCCAGCTTTCCTCTCGCGGTGCCTGAGAGTCCGTGGGGCAAAAAAGAGATCAGCATGCAGAGCTATACAGTGTACAGGCAGATGCAAGTGTCCATCATGAAAGCATGGAAAGCACCGTCATAACGCCGCCATCAGTTAATCTGCTGGGGGTAGGTATCGGGAGCAGAGACCGTGAAAAGGCTCTCTATATGTGAAGTAGCGTTGTCCCATTGCGGAAGTACCCGCAATGCCAAGCCAGCAGGTAAGCACCGATGTTGCTGGCCTACGCGCAAGGATGGTGGGTGGTCTTGCTGGGAGTAGGCATGAAAGAGAGCTGGTTCGACCTCAAAGGTGTGGTGATCCTGGATGTTTCGTGTGCGATGACTTGGAGCAACCGGAAACGCCAAGGCATAATTCTTAAAGCCAAAACGCGACTCCTCAAGGTGCGAGGATTGGAAGTCGCCCTGATGTTGAAGGCAAAGTCCTGGAAAGCCAGACATTCTTCGTCTCACGCTCGACGGCACGCCATCCCATCCGCTCCACTTGCCGGAAACCCTTCAACCTACGCCATGGAAGCTACAGAATCTGCCGGATCAGCAGCGCTCAAACGACCGGCTCCAGTAGTTCGGAATTATTGTTCCGTACGTTGCCGACGCGCGCGCTGACGGGCCACGCGGTCATGCGCTCGGCAGGGTAAGGCCGCAGCAGGTCCACGGGTGGAGTCGCCGAATCGCCGACATTGAGCCAGCGGTCATAGTCCTTCGGCTCCAAGATCACCGGCATACGGTTGTGGATCGGTACCATGATTTCGTTTGGACCAGTCGTCAGAATGGTGAAGGTCTCCAATGGCTCGCCATTCTTGGGACGCCAGTTCTCCCACAGGCCAGCAAAGGCGTAGGGCTGGCCGCTGATAAGCGCGAAGGCAAAGGGCCGCTTTGTTTTGGGATCGGGCCGAGCCCACTCATAGAAAGCATCGGCGGGCACCAGGCAGCGGCGTTTCTTGAGGGCCTCGCGGTAGGCTGGCTTAAACGCCGCCTCTTCAGCGCGGGCGTTGATGGTGGAAAAGCCAATCTTGGCATCCTTGGCCCAGTAGGGGACCAAACCCCAGCGCAGCAGCGAAATTGCACGCTTGCTGGAGTCGTGATCCAGGCGCACGACGGGCTGAAAGCTCTGTGGGGCGACGTTGTAACTGGGCGCAAACCACGGCATCTCCTCAAGTCCCACGCCGAACCAGTCGGCGAGAACCTTTTGCGTAGATGTTCTGGCGAATCGGCCGCACATGATCCAATCAGCATAGCGGATTTGGTCTCATTCTTTCTTCGACTTTTGCAGCTTGGACTTTTTGGATCATTCAACGTCTGCGAGGAAGCATTCCTTGCTGAATTGGGGCTGGCCATTGAATACATCGCATCCGCACCTACGCTGAGCTTGGTCGTGCCGGGGAACCAGGAAGAGAAACGTTGAGGACTCCCAAGGCGAAAATCCAAATCATCCGGAACGAGAAAAATACAGGCAAATCAGGAAGTGCATCGGCCGTTGCCGCAAACCACGAATCCCGCGAAAGCTGATCGGCGAAGCCTTGGCGACTTCAAGGGACCGATCTGCCTTCAGCGAGTGATTTGGCGATTATGCGTAAATCGAGAAGCATTTTTGGGAACAGGCGCTTCCAACTTGGACTAGTTCACAGAGGTCAGCAGATCAGGCAGGGATTTGAGAATAAGTTCAAAAGCTGTCTTGTCGTCCAGCGCGCGCGAGAGAATGGGGGAACCTTCTATGCGGATGATCCCTTCTGCTGCCCTAGAGCGCGCGGCCGCGAGCGATATACCGCAGCATAGATTTCCAGGATATGTCGCGTGCCCCATAATCTTGCCGATGCTTCGAAGAGCGCACCAAGCAGATGACAATTCGCTAGAACTTACAGAACCTCTGGCTCCGCGATAATACGCACTGAAAGGGCTCTTACGGAAGAATATATTTTTGAAGATTTGGTGCGAAACATCACACCGTAAGGAGCTTGAGTTGTCAGGTATACTGAACCTGCATAACGGAAAACACTCTGGACATCGTCAATGCACATCATGTTATGGTTCACGAGAGTAGCGATACTCCTGAATTCGGTGATCGAAGCCCACTGGGGATTCGTTCCCAGCGTCGTCCTAGCTACCTTAGTGTTCTCAATTCTGCTTGTCCGCAGAAGCCGGCGAACGCCTGAACCACGGGCGCTCTCCACACTAATCAAACAGGAAAAGAAGAGAATATATCCATATTCTATAAAGCAAGACATCTCCGATTGGGCACGAGAACTCTACTATCCGTCCAGATCTCTCGTACTAATTACCCTATTTCTTCTTGCTTCTTGGCTTGTAGTGTGCATTTGGCAACCAAGTGCCAGTGAGGATCAACGCCAATTCATCGTTCGCTTGCAGCAATTAGATGTAGGCGTTTCGTTGGTTTTTGTGCCGCTTATGATATTTGCAATCGGGCTTTCTGCACGACGCACAGCTAGCGGGATAAGCGTGGCCGAAGTACTGCTAGCTCAGACGTATCTGTTCCCCATCGCGTTTTCGATTCTTGGACTCCTTACTTCCTTTATTTGGATAACGCAGCCTTGGGAAGCCAAGCTTTGCATTTTTCTGACTATCATCGGTGCCTGTTTCTCACTCTACCGCTTATGTGTTTCACTCCTCGACGAAGAACGCCTACACTCTGCAGCCATGAAGCTACTTCAATCTAAGGTTCGTCGGAGCATCGGCAGCGCTATTGACGTAAGAATCGGTCGACAATTGCTTTTGAACGAAGTGGAACGGCATCCCATCCAATATGGGCCTTTTATCTCAAAATCTTCCGTACTTGACTATATCGTCGTATCGAGCTCGACCGAAGGCGTAATAGACGAGATCTTCTTAGATAAGCTATTCGCATTTGCTGATGAGCTCGAAGAAAGCGCCAATGATGCTGGTTACTCCTTTGAAGAGAGTACAACGCGCCTGAATGCTCAGGAGTATTTGTCGATTTTACCCTCGCAACCCAGTACATTGAAGCAGGACCGGAATCGCTATATAACAGCCCTGTTAGGTGATTCGGTTTTTGCGGAATCCAGTTCCCTCGTGAAATTCTCTCGGAGCTTAGTTCAAGATCATGCAAAACGTAATAGACTTATCCGACTTGCACGAAATGCGTTTCACATCAGACAGGGTGAGTCATACAGCAGAAGAATCAGACGGTATTTCGAAACTGTAAAAGACGAAGCACTCGTAGCAATTCGCGATCAACGAACAGGCTATCTGGAAGACCTCCTTGGAGTTTATGTTGCTGCATCTGAAGTCTTCCTCCAGGAGATGGCGAAACTCGGTGGATATTCCATTGAGGCGGCAAATCGAGAGAGGCAGAACATTGGTGGAACTTGGGAAGAGTTACAGTGGATTTCACGCGACCTTCGCGAGATTCATCGCCGTGGATGTCTTAAAGGAGATCTCTACGTAGCGAAGCAAGTTGCACTCATACCAGTCAAAATAGCATTCGCCGCGATCCGATATGGCGATCACCTAGTCTTTGACGAGTTTACGCGCTTTGCCCTGTACCAGTATTCATACCTTGATGAAGTTACGGATCCTAAGATCCGCGAGTTTCTTACAGGACGCGTGTTCACATACTTGGCCGAATTGGCCAACTATGGTGTAGCCGTTGAGCTGAAGAGGGGACCTCACCAAGCTAAGGCCGTCGAGTCCATCGGATCATTAGCGACCATTATTCTTCTCCGCTACCAATGGTTGCTGCAGTATTTATTCCGCAAAGAGAACATTGATCGGTTTCGAGGCTGTAAAAGACAAGTAGACAAGCTTTTCCTTGGCGTCGAGATGGAGCGCGGCGAAGATCGTGCAGAAGAGTTTGCTTGGGAACTTGAAGAAGATAAATTGATTATTGGAAATGCTCGCGAAAGAACGCAGGCTTTCGAGGCGGTGAGAATTAAAATTGCGCAACAAAAGGAGGAAATGCTCTTTGCCGTTGGCAGTGCAGTTTTTGAGCAAATTGCTCAGGGCGCCGTAGATCGCTATCGGCCATACCTAGAAAGCATAGACCAACATCTGGATACGACAGCTCTTATTCGCCTTTATAAGCGAATGTGCTCACCTGTGATTCAGGACACGTGGAGCGCAGATCCGGACGACTTCTCTGATGGCGCGAGAGCGTTCCCAGCTCCGTTTGATTCGTATACCCAATACTTCACGTACCTGTTGGCGAAATCGGTCCAGTACCTTGATGCACAGGCGATAAGGCAACTCCCCCTTCCATATGAGAGCGACTTCATACCTGAAATTGAACCGAACGGAAGAATCGATCAGACGTTGGCCGATTTTGAAGGTCACAGAGACAAATGGATGCTGCTCGTACCGGACGAGGAATTGGCGAAATTTCCTGATATACGTGCGCTCTTTACCGCGCATTTGGCGGCACAGAAGACTAGGGAGGAAGACGAGGTCATACAAGCGCCAATCGACACCCAGTACCTAGGCGAGTTCCGGCAGAGGTTCATTCAATCCTTCCTAAAGAACGCGAGCTTGCGAATGGCTTTTCAGCACTTCAATGTATTTGAGCCTGCTGGACCGTGCGTCCCGCCGGCAACACCTACGCCGCGGTGGGGTTTCAGTATGCTGGATTTGAGACAACAGTACACTGCTGGACATCGGACGACATCCGTACGCTTTCCAGAGGAATACGGCAAGGATTTGGGTTCTTCTGAATCACAATCTGTGTTTCAGCGCCTGATAGATGGATTGCCCTTTGTAGATTTACATCGCGCAGGATTCAACCCAATCGACGAGCTGAATGCTCGCATTAAGGAATCATCTCCAAATGATGTCGCCATCATTGCTGGAGGCTTTAATTCATTTTGGGAGCGAGGAGGATCCAATCACGATTTCATTCCGGAGTGGCAGCTAAGAAAATCTGGTTTCGCTGGAAATTCTGGCTTCTCTGGCATGTTGCGGTTGGATTCTGAGGAAATTCCAGTATTCCGTGTGTGGACAACGCAAAATACATCAGACGGATGCGCGATATTCTGGAACTCTGGTATTAAGTGGCGTCAAAAGAGTCCTGTGGATGACCAAGCAGAATGCGAATTCGTATGGGACCAGTTTCTCCTCAATATTGTTGATTTGTCCGCAGATGGTGCCGCGAGAGCAAGAATTTTGCGAGAAAATCCAGTCTGGTTGCAAAATGAGATCGACAGAGAAAGATATCTACGTCAGAAGGTGTGGCTTCAGGTTTTCGAGCGTTTTGAAATTGACATTCCCAAGCCGACCTGTGGATTCAAATTCAAATTGGGACTCTAGTACTACAGTTGTAACAAAGTGATAAGGTAAAGATGCTCATGGTGCTTTTTTCGCGAATGCGATGGAAGCGGCGATAAAAGGCTGGCAGGACGAGTTAGTGCGGGCGCATGATCGAATCGCGGATTTATTTGCGCGTTCGGAGGTGCGGGAGCGCAGTCTGGCTTATCTGGAAGGTTTGGTTTGCTGAGCGGCTGTGAACGGAAGAACAGTTGGCAGGTAGCCGAGTGGGTTGGCGATGCTTCGCCTTACGGGATGCAGTATTTGCTGGAGCGCGCGCGTTGGGACGCCAGTGCAGCCCAGGCGCGGCTGAGCGAGTATGTGAAGGACGAGTTAGGCGACGCGGATGCGGTGCTGGTGCTGGATGAGACGGGATTTCTGAAGAAGGGTGACCATTCTGCCGGAGTTCAGCGGCAGTACAGTGGAACCGCGGGCCGGATCGAGAACAGTCTGGTAGGTGTGTTTCTCTGTTATGCCAGCCAGTGGGGTTCTGTGCTGCTTGATCGCGAGTTATATCTTCCCCGGAGTTGGGTGGAGGATGGGCCGCGCTGCCGGACGGCTGGCATCCCCGAATAAGTTCTAAGACTTGCCGGTACGGGGCTGAGGCACGCTTTCCCATGGTGCAGAGGTTGGTCGCCGACATACGGTCCATATTTTGTGGGCATTCATCAAGCAGGGGGCAGTACGCACGGCAATGTCAATACCTGACTCGCAGTGCAGACCTGTTGGAAGCAACAGGTCCGACAGCAAAGGAACTCCTCGAATGGCGCGATCTTGCAAAATACATCGCCCCTCCTGCCGCTGCGGGCGCCGCACCATTGTTCGTTCTCTTCTGAGAGAATCACATGCTTCGCGGCATCCACATCTTCGTGGCAGCAGTGGTGTTGCTGCATGTTTGTGAAATATGCCCGCGGCGTCTCGATCGATCTGTTGATAATCGGCAAATCTCCGACCTGGCAATGAAGTGTCGCAGATTTTCCAAAATCATGGTGCGGGCAGTTTGGCACTGTCGGATCGGCAAGAAGGAAATGCGTAAATTTACCTGTTACGATCCTGAAATGATCCCTCTGGCGCGGAATGTGCTCGACTGCGAGCAGGTCCTCAAAAGATTTCTCGTCAGCATAGTGCTCTTCAAGAGATGTCGGAGCGATCTGGCGATTGAGCGCCCGATTCACCCGGGCGAGCAAATCTTCAGCCGCAACATTGACTTCCTCCAGATGCGCTTGGAGATTACGATAATCGTATGGGACCAAATACCCCTCGCCTCTATGAGCTATTCTTACCCATGAGCCAGTGTTTGATCGCAAGAATATCAGCGGCATAAGGCTAATTGTTGGAATTAAACTCCCTACCGTGTTAGTAGTCGCATAACATAAAAGCAGCCCATGAAGGACTTGAACAACCTGGTTCGGATCAATCGTACCACCGATCGCTCCCGGCGCTATTTCGACGACAGACCGAGAGACCGAACGCTGATCAAGTAATCGGAATATTAAATTGTATTGTTCATCCACCTCATTGGAATCCATGAACACATGGATAAATCGAGCATCGCGGCTACCTTCTTTTCCAAACGCATCTTGCGGGTTTTCGAAAATCACTAACCAGTTTCCGTCAGTAATAACAGCACGAACTGGATATGCAGTTGTGTGCATGAAGACAGAGACAACATAGTCTCGCAGCGATGGAATCCATTTCTGCCATTCACCATGCGCTTTATCCGGTCGCAGAAGCCAGCCTGACACTATTGCTGAGCTGGGCTCCGTAGAACCACCGGATTGACGGGGAAACTCAGATGGACGTTTAGCTTCGACAATGAGTAGTGGCTGGTCCACTTCACGTTCGTACCCGAAATAGTCCATGAAACGTCGAACTCCAGTGGCAGGATCAACCTGCACCTCAGGAATCATGTTCGCAATTTCATCCGGTGTTGATGGCACAATCACCCAGCGAAGCGCCTTCAATATCCCATCTATGAGGTAGGTGCGGACGTGAGCTTCGAGAGCTTCTTCTAAATTTGGATCCTTACGCTTTGGGTCAGCCAGAACTGCGCGAGCCTCTGTGACTTTTGGCTGATAGATCCGGTCATAGTCCGCCTGGAGCCGCCGGTATGCAAGCCGGAAATCGTTAGCCGAACGCACTATGCCGTTGCTCACCGGAAGATTTCCTCCATCCGGTAGCTTAAGCGTCGCGCAGATGGCCAGCCTGCGCTAACAAATGTTTCGAGTATGTCAATGAGTTCTTCACGGCACTGGCGGTCGTCCTGCAGGAGGTTGCGCTGTTCGGCAAGATACCGTTCAATCACTTTAACCAAGAGGTCGACTGCCATGGATTCATATTGGTATCCCCAACTCTTGGCAGAACGGATGACATTTGAGATCGCATGGAATACCTCAGCAGGGGAGAAAGGGACAAAACTCTGAAGCGTTTCGATCAGACGGTGTGCCACCGATGGAATTGCAACTCCTGATAAGTGCGTAATGGCATCCCGTGATTCTTTCCAGAATAAGCGCCGCGCATCGTCATCCAGCGCCTTGTTGGAGTTTGTTCCGTCATATGCGCCTGAGGAAAAGTATATTTGATTCCCGATATAATCAATTAACCGGGTGAGCTCACGAAAGTCCTCCTGCCACTGCTCAGTCCTGTTTTCCATGGAAGCGTTATGAAGCAACTTCTCCATCTTGGCCGAAGCAGAGATGATGATGGTCTCAATCAAGCCAAATGACCGTCTTCTGATAGCTGCATCGCTTTCTTTCGGTACATCTGAGGAGAAGGTCAGGGCTTCTCGAATGTCATTGAGGCATTGTGCCGATCGGTGTGGTTGGAATTTAGGTCCTTGGAGTACATCCTGAATCAGTGCGTATGCGGAGGTATCATTTTGCCAGAGGTAAAGTCCAGTCGCAATACGATAACACCATTCGATCGCATCGCCTCCGTCCTGAGGAAGATCATCCCTAGTCAAAATCGTATCTAGAAGGCCAACAACTTCTTTTTTGTAGCGGCCTGACATTGGATTAATCACTGCAATAAGCGCACCAGATAATACTCCTGTGCTTTTCTCCTTATGTGCCAGATCACGCAGAATAGACCACAGTGCAGGGAGATCGCTGTCGTGAAGAGGCAACAACCGGGTTACAATTTGATACCGCACCGCCGGCACAGGATCGCGCAAAACACGACGAGCGTTCTTTAGCACTTCTTGCAGGGGATACGACTTGTTTACTAAAAGTAAACCAATACCTGCTGCCGCTTCAATCCGCTGAAGGGGAGCACCCCACGAAGGCCCGCGATCAAATTGGGCATCATCTTCAGGATGATATTCCGGAACCGGGCTGTCCATGCCTGAGAACAAAATGGACTTTACCATGTGGCCAAGATGCGTGGAACAATCAAGCTCCTTCCATTTCGATGCAACTGCGCATGCTGCTATCAATTGTGCTTCCGCAGAAGTTCGTACCTCGGCATGGACTGCGGGATCATTTATGTCCAGCGCGTCCTTAACAAGCGTCAGAGCTGGCAGAACAGCTTCCACATCCTCGCGATTCGGAACACTGTTAACGAATCGCGATGCGAACTCCCAGAGCGTATCTCCCTCTTCACGCAGCTTAACATTTGGTTCAGCGTCAACTGGCACTCCACGTTCCCGCAATCGATCCAATTGTGAATATGGAGAAACACTAACGCCATGGGAAACATACGGAGGGCGATTTTCAGGAACTCCACCGGCGAGGGCAAGTTCCTCCATCCTGGAACGTGACTCAGGAAGAACGAGGAATTGTTTTGGTATGCAGCCGAGCAGACGGTCGCGATAATGCGCCTTTGCTTCAGCAATGTCACCACTCGCGCCGTCAGGGAGATGATTAAGCACGACTTCAATGTTTCTGCGTTGGACCTCATCTAGTCCTTCAAAGCCGGTTCTCAGAACCTCGCCGATAGAGGAAGACAGATCATAAGAGAGCAACGCAGATTCACTGATAAGTAATGGATATACAGCGTTTACCATTAGTACGCCCGCTGTTTTAGCAACTTCGAGGATCTTGCGCGGAAAATATGCGTACTTCGCCTCTCTCAGAAAACGCGCTGCAATTTCCGTAGCGTGCGGAGCGGTTTCAACTGACTTAGCAAGCTCTTCGAGCTTGCGGAAGTAAGCACTAGTGATATTCAGCACGTCGTCACGAACAGTGGAACCATCCCAGATTGCAGAATAGTCGACCAGAACGGTGTGCTCATGCTCCCCAATTCGGTAGCTGATAACGTTCTCTCCCCCGCTCGGCTTTTGATCTCGTTCGATGTAGTTGTTCACAGCCGCAAGAACAATATCTCCGCACCGATCAAAGTTTCTTTCCAAGAAGCGGGGGAACACCTGGGCAAGCTGCCAATGAGTTTGTTGATAGTCCTGACGCCTATTGGAAGTAAAGGCCATAATCCGGCCTCCGCCCATCGACGTTTGTTCTTCCGATTCCTCTTCGTAGCTAAAAAACGCAATGTAGATGTCGGCAGCAAGTTGGGGGTCGAGATCGAAAAGAGACGCGACCTTATACGAAATCCAGTGTCCCTGTTCAGCTCCCTTATCGCGGACCTCTTCGGGTGTTATGAGTTTGCGTATAGCTTGGGCAGACTCTTCGCGATTTACCCCAAGCAGATCCATAACACTGTTAATTGCCCTGCTCATAAGCCAACCGTCCCGAGGCTCCACTGTGTAGAATCGTTCAAACAAAAGAACCGCAGCACGGCTAAGAGCTAGCTTGCCTTCGTCGGAGTTTGCCTCTCCATCCTTCATTCGTTCCAAAATATGATCGACTAATGACTGACATATTGCAGCGACCTGCATTGAACACTGTGACAAAGCAAGAAGGTGGGAAAATCGGGACCACAAGCTCATGCTGGAGGTGTGTACTCCTGCAAGTACCGCACCGACAACGTGAATGATCCATTGTTCTGCCAAAGCAACTTCATTGGCGTTTGTCGACGCAAGAACTTCAATTAAGGGCGACAGATCCTGTTCGTTCTTCGCCAGTTCAGAAATTACAGCAGGACCAATGATCTTCGCAATTGCAGGAACAGACTGATGGGCGGAGAAACTCCGCAAAAGACTCCAGAACGTCTTTCGGTGCTTCAACCACGCCTCTTTGAATAGCAGATCAATGCTTGGCCGAAGGAACAACGACAAGTCTCTTTCTGATGCCAAGGACTCAAGAAAGCGGTCGAAGTCAGCCCCAAGAATTAGAACGGAAGCCGCATAGTCAAATAACAAGTGATGAGAAAACCCGATGATGTAGCGACCATGAAGGTTTGCAACCTGTTCGACAAGTACACTGTCGGAGCAGAGTGATGAAAATTCTCTTGTTGCAGCCGCATCGTGTAATCTCAGCTTTGAAACGGTGAGGCGCCGTTCCTGGACCAGAGCCTGTAGCACATCCACCAGAACGAGTTCGCGTGCTGTGCCTTCACTAGCCGATTTGACAACGCGATGCATCCAATACTGGCGGAGTAATCCGACTTGTGTCTCAATGGCACTGAGTTCCGAACTGCTCAGGTCGCTCGAAAGCATCTCCGCCACCAAGCGTAGATTGAATGGAATATCCAAGAGTTCAAGCAGCGCAGGCGTCGCAGACTCGAATACGGGATCCAATTCCGGTGCGAGTGCGCGGATTTCCATTAACTCCGATGCGCTGAAGCATGGCACTTGGACGTGCCAAAGGTTCCAAAATTGAGAGTCCTGGAAGCATTCCGGTGCAGTTTCATCGAGTGGGCGTAGGAATATTGACTGCAACTCCTGGCTGTACCGCAGATCAAAGGCACGAATGGAAGCCACAACTCTCCAACGTGAACCCGTCGCGCCAACAACAAGCCGAATGAGATCCTGTAGCACCACAAGAGCTTTCGAGCCACGCGCAGCATCGAGCGCGTCGATGATTAGCAGACCGGGACCTCTGCCACTCCAGTTTTCCAGCACATCGGCTAGGTCGTGTTGTAGGCCGAGCTCCGTCTTCAGGGATTCCTCTAATCGATCAGCAGCTAAAAACACCACGTCCCGATCGTCGATACGCAAAGCGCTTCCAAGTTCATGGAGAACACCAGATTTTCCAGCACCCGGTTCGCCCATAACCACCAATGAATGGTCGGTTGCCTGGTCACGAAGAAAACTGGTCACCGGCCGTTGAATCCGCACTGACCTTCCATGCACGGAAAGAGTCGCCAGATGGTTCAATGACTCCAAAGTTAGTCGCGTATACTCGCGAAGAGCATGAATATCTGGGAGATAATTCGACGACGACGTGAGTTCGAATCTTGCGTCAATCAGAGTGCGCCGTAGTTCCCGACGCGACAAAGATTGCCGAGACTCGCTCGCTGCGCCCATTGCATTAACAAGGCTGGACCATGCCTTCGGGCTCTCTTGCGGATTGGAAAGGACGGTGTTTGCTAAGAAACTCTGGCCGTGTTGCTCATCGGCTTCGCCTGGATTCACATCGAGACAACCAACTCGGAAAAGGGTATAAAAGCGGACCACCTTTTCTAGCGGAGGCTCGACTCCCATCAAATCCTTCCAGGCCGCAAGCGTGAGAGCATGGAACTCGTCAAAGGCTCGCGTCTCCTGTTCGTTTTGCGGAACAGTGGGCAAAATTTGGGGACCGGCCTCAGGTCCGATTCGTGCTAGGCATGCGGACAAATGCTTCGTCACGTTCTCCGGACTCTCGGATGACGTCAGGAGCATCAATCGGTCTTGGCTCGGATCGAGTATTCGCCGCCATGGATATTTGCCGCCACTCGTACCCTGGTCGGAAGCGATGTACTGCTGAATCGCCTGTGAGAGTACAGGCTTCATTCTCGTCGAATTGAGTTGAATCGTCCGTTTGACTTCGATGAAGGCGATACCATCGCTCTCGAAGGTAAGCAAAATGTCGGCCATAGGTTCACCGGTCTCGCAGCGGACACTTTGAACAGGCGAGCGCGGTAGTTCTGGCAGAGCGAGGCTCTCCGAAAGGCAGGCGGCGGCAAAAAATGCGGCGACGCGGTTTTGATAATTGATGCCTCGCTGTGTTGCGAATCCGCCAGCAGGTCGTGTTTCCTTATCCTCCATCAGCGTCGCTCCATTCTCCATGCCTGGATACATCAAGCATTGTGAAATCAGCCACTTAAAGATCACGCCATCGTCGGAGATTTGATCAAAGGATGTATCTTTCCTTTACGCCCCCTGATTCCGGCATGTTCCTGGATTTCAACCATTATGCGCTCGGGCAGGGTCTCCTATCATCTGACACAGTAAACTCTATAGCTGAAAGTTCGTGTTACCCATTCGCAAAATATCGCAGAGGCGACCTTCCGCTACTCAGGTCGTCCCGGCAAACAATTCGATCAGTACCGTGAAACGCCCTAGGCTTCGGGAGCCTGCCCGGCCTCAACTCGGCGGGAGAACACGGGATTCCAGTCTCCATGGCGGCTTTTCAGGAGTAGTCTGCGAATACTAAGGCTTTTGAGCTTTTCCTGTTCACGGAATCGAGACTTGGTCCACCCGAGGACGTGTCGCAACTGAGTTCGGGTCCCCCGGAGCACAGAATGGATGATTATATTTATCGGTTGAGACCCGCGCACGCATTACTTGACGGGTATCACGAGTTGGAGAATCAAGAGATTTACTTTGCGTCTCCCCGGGAACTCAATGACCCGATGGAGGGATATAAGGACATTTTTTGGCGCGGCGATGCGATCGTATGGACAAACTTCCTCCGACACTACCTGCTATGCCTAATGGAAGCCGTGTTGTTCGTTATCAAGAATGGACCTGACCGGGTCTTTGCAGAAGGTGAGATATTTACGTTCCAGACTGGAGACGTTCTCTCTCCTTCAGATGCGGTTACATATCATGACATTTGCGATCGGTTTTTTCATAACGACGAGGTGGCCAAGCTTCCTTCGTTCCTGGAGGCGCGCATTTCTTCCATGAGACGTAACGAGCTTTTCTGTACGCTATCATTTCTCCATTTCTATGCATTTAAGACGGTCTGTACTGGCATTAGTCCGAACGGCCCCCTTTGCGATCCTGATGAATATCTGCGCTTGAGAGAGGATCCTCCGTTCCGCTTTCAAGAGTTTTTCGATACGCAGGGCCGTGTTGATCAGCAGTACGGCGCGAGTACTGCAATAACTGAGCAGATGACTCGCCAAGCTATTAATGCGCTCGCGCAGTGTAATCTCATACGAGCCTATACCGGGGCTGCTCGCAACCATGGACCTGCTTGGGATGCAATTTACTCCGGATTTCCGGAACGATACATCAGACAGCTAGAAAAGCTGCTGTACAACGACTGGTACGCAGCATGTTGTATTTTCAACCCTGCGAACGCAGCGATGTGGGGGAACTACGGCGACGCACACCGTGGGGTCTGTCTCAAGTTCAAGACGCACAAGAATACAGCAGGGGTTCAATCCATCGTGTTGTGGCAGAAGACTGGGATTAGCAGCGTCCGGGGCGTCTTGAAGGATATATATGGAGAGGTCTTCCATGAACTGACTAAGGTCACATACCAAGAAAGATTTGTTGAGATTGACTTTTTCAGGTCTTTGGGAAACCTGACGGGGGAACAGCTCGGATTCTGGTTTTCAGACGGTGATGGGAAGGTCAGCGCTACCGGGCTGGATCTTGTCACAGGGGCGAAATCGTGGCGAAGCGAGTATTGGGACAATCATCAGAGGATGATGACAACCAAACTGCCTGACTGGGAGCACGAAGATGAATTCAGGCTCGTATTGTCCGGGCTGACCATCGATTTCTCCAACAAGGCAGACAGAAAGCTGAAATACAGATTTGAAGACCTTGATGGGGTGATCTTTGGAATGAACACCCCTCTCGAGGACAAGCTTGCCATCATGAGAATAATCGAGTCTAAGTGTATAGAGAAAGGGCGGAAAGATTTTGACTTTTATCAAGCGACTTATTCTTCTGTAAAGGGCTCAATAGAGATTGTCAAGTTGGATTTGATTAAGCTCTCTTCGTCGGGGTTTGGTTTCTTTTCGCCTGGCTCAACACCATCTGTATAGATATTCTCTACGGCTTTCTTTAGTAGATACCTTGCAGAGGCGTCGAGAACGGTGCGTGGTCCATGGGGTCGTGTCTAGTCACGCTTTCAGACAAAGCGGATTCTGCGTCTCGGTACGCCAAATTTAACCAGTCGTCAGTTCGCGGAACAGGATCGGTAACGGCAAACGCCGATGTACCCAGAATGGAGACTGGTTTTCCGCCAAATCGCCGGTTCACACGCCGAATGCTGGAGCATTCCCACCGGAGGAGTTCCAACTTTCCAGAGTTGCGGCGGTTGACGGGCAAAAGGAAGTTGAACTTCGGTGTTTGCACAAACTTGGCTTTGACTCACCAGACCAAGTCTCCAGTAACGCATTGAAAATATATAAGATAGGCTTTTAGGAACGAACGCCTTGACGCGCAGAACGTCCACGCAAGCGCATAGCGAATAAAAGGCGAATATACTAGTTCTGCCATGTCTTCCGCTGCTGCACTTCGGATCGAGATCGAGCACGCACTGGAACACCGCTTCCCGGCGGCGCTGACGCCTGCGCCGCGGACGATCCGCGAGACGGCAACCACGGGGATTCAAGCGGTGGACGCGCAGCTCGATGGCGGGTTTCCCGTGGGTGCCATCAGCGAGGTGAGGGGGCCGCAATCTTCCGGCCGGACGAGCCTGGCGCTTTCGTTTCTTGCGCAACTGACCAGCGAGGAACGAGTCTGCGCCTGGGTGGATGCCGGAGATGCTTTCGATCCGGAGTCGGCGGCGGCCAACGGTGTGTGCCTGAAGCGGTTGCTGTGGGTGCGTTGCCAAAGTACGAGCGGACCAGCAAAGAGGAATCCTTGGACGCGGCTCGACCAAGCCATCCGAGCCACCGATCTGCTGCTGCAGGCTGGCGGGTTCGCCGCCATCGTGCTCGACCTGGGCGACACCGCGCCGGAGCACGCGAGCCGTATTCCGCTGGCCACATGGTTTCGCTTTCGTCAGGCGGCCAACCGCTCGCGTTGCAGCCTGATCGTGCTC
>Ga0224527_1000623_pt1 | contig 22368 bp, 18 predicted proteins | sample CBST0metaG_FD_179882 | JGI IMG/M metagenome (GOLD analysis project Ga0224527, IMG submission 179882) | Peat soil microbial communities from Stordalen Mire, Sweden - C.B.S.T0 | ecosystem: Environmental > Terrestrial > Soil > Wetlands > Peat | place: Sweden: Norrbotten County, Stordalen Mire... | reverse complement strand
AGTTCCGGTGACCCGCTCTAATATCGAAGTATCCAGCCCGTTTTCCGCGAGAATTCGACGTACTAACGGGGACGATTTCTCTTTAATCAGCGGTGACACCCCCACCCCATTATTATCTGTGTCACCAGATGACTTCTTCTTTGGCGGAGGCACGGTTATTACGTTGTTCGGATCGACTGGGTATAGCCCTGTGTCTTCGGGTTCCGCGGGTGCATAAGGAACCGGTATCGGTGCCGCAGGAGTAATTACAGGCTCAGCCGGCGGCATCGGCACGGCGTTTGCAATTGCAGAAGCAGCCGCTGGAGACGCGGCAGCGACCAGTCCGTTCTTCGAAATAATACACATTGGCGCGCCAACTTTGACCGTGTCGCCCTCTTGTGCCAGTATTTTTGCTAAAGTGCCTGATGCAATCGAAGGGATCTCGGTATTGATCTTATCGGTGGTAACCTCGACAAGCAATTCGTCTTCTTTGACTAAATCGCCGACTTTCTTAAGCCATTTGTTTATGACGCCTTCGACAACACTTTCGCCAAGCGGCGGCATGACTATATTCGTTTCATCTGCCATAAGAGGTCCTGACTATTCCTTACTTGACTGCGCCGCTGCGGCGCAGTACGGTACTTAGTATGCAGCTAGTTTGCGCGCTGCAGCAACAATTTTTTCCTGGTTCGGAAGATAGAACTTTTCAAGAGGCGGTGCATACGGTGTCGGAGTATCCGGCGCTGTTACCCGCATTACCGGAGCATCGAGGTGTTCGAAAATGCTCTCGGTAATCTGCGCGGAGACATCACTCATAATACCACCGGTAAATTTATCTTCCTGCACCAGCAGCGCACGGTTAGTCTTCTTCACACTTTCGAATATAGTATCTCGATCCAGCGGTGAAAGAGTGCGCAGGTCTATGACTTCAACTGAAAGACCGTCTTCCTTTTCCAATTGCTGCGCTGCGGCGATGGATTGATGAACCATCCAGCCATAGGTAACAATTGTCAAATCGTCGCCTTCGAGTTTGATATCAGCCTTGCCCAATGGAATAACGTATTCTTCCTCAGGCACTTCACCCTTAATACTTCTATAAAGATATTTATGCTCGAAGAAAATAACTGGATTATTATCTCGTATTGAAGACCGAATAAGGCCTTTCGCATCATAAGGTGTTGACGGGCACACTACCTTTAAGCCGGGCGTATGTGTGAACCAGGCTTCTGGAGTCTGCGAGTGGAACAATCCACCGCTGATACCACCACCGGAAGGGCCACGAATAACCATAGGAACGCCTGTGTCGCCGCCATAGCGATAGGCCATGGTTGCCGCCTGGTTGACAATCTGGTCGAAGCCGCACGAGATAAAGTCCATGAACTGCATTTCTGCAACAGGACGCATGCCCATCAGAGCGGCTCCGATTGCGTAACCCACAATGGCGCTTTCGCTAATCGGCGTGTCGCGGACCCGTTCATCACCGAACTGGCCATACAATCCGTCGGTTACTTTGAACGCGCCGCCATATGCTCCGACATCTTCACCTAATATAAAGACCGTGTCATCGCGGCCCATTTCATCGCGCAAGCCTTCTCGGATGGCCTCGATCAATGTTTTTTGGCTCATGGAACATAAACTCCTTCCAATGCCTCAGGACCCTCAGGAAACGGTTGGCTTTCGGCAAACTTGCGGGCGTCGGCGATCTCGGCCTCAATCCGCTCAGTCATCCGCTTTTCTTCGGAATCCGTGAATTGGTGGTTTTCCTCGAGGTATTGCCTGAAACGCCCGATTGGGTCTCGACGCTCCCATGCTGCCGTCTGATCTTTGTCCATATAAGCGGCCTGGTCGTGTTCTGAATGTCCCATCATGCGATAGGTAACACATTCAATAAAAGTCGGCCCATCGCCTTGCCGCGCGCGGTAGATTGCCTCGCGTACTTTTTCATAGACCAGCAGGATATCATTGGCATCCAGCGACAATCCTTCCATGCCATATGCCGATGCGCGCTTGGCTACCTTGCCGCCTCCGATTTCACGGTCAGGAGGTGTCGAGTAAGCCCACTGATTGTTTTCGCAGATGAAGAGGACAGGAAGCTTATAAATTGCCGCCATATTCATCGCTTCGTGGATATCCCCCCGAGCCGTGCTGCCTTCACCAAAGTAGGTCACGGTAACGCTGTCTAGCCCACGCATGCGTGTCGCAAGTGAAGCGCCGCATGCAATCGGAACAGAGGACCCCAGCATTGATGACGAAGCCAATATGTTGTATCGCATATCACCGGTGTGCGACCAGGAGTCTTTGCCCTTCGACGGCCCCGATTTCCGGCCCAGTATCTGGCACATCAGGTTACGCATAGGCATACCTTTGAGGAGAAAGACACCCATGTCACGGTGAATAGGCGAAACGACATCGTCGTTTCGTAAATCAAAGGTAGTGCCGACACCAATGGCTTCTTGTCCGCGGCCAAGGTAGACTCCGCCGATGATCTTTCCCTGACGAGACATGCGGGAGATTGTCTCTTCAAAGATGCGGATCTTTTTGAGGTTGAACATCAAGGCCAAAAGCTGATCTCTTGTCAGGTTTTTTGGCACGGGAGTAAAAATAGGTTGGAACTTCGGTGTTCCGTTTATGTTGTTAGCAGATAAGTGAAGCGTCTTGTCAGCGTTGCCGGAGCCGTTTCCGTTCTTGTGCTGCCTTGTTGACTTCGAAGACTGCATTGAATCTTCAGCAGGGGCATCCATCGTATTTCACCAGTTTCATTAAAAATTTTGTCCTGTAAAAACCGAACATAAGTGAGCGAACACAGCATCCATGCAAAAGACATGGCAGATAGTATATCCCTGCCCTTATGCCGAAGTCAATAAAAATTTCAAAGCTTCGGCACCAGTGTAAATTACAGGCAAGCCGACCATCCAATAATTATGAATATCCAGCTCTTTCTTGCAAATAACACCGATGAAGGTGTCCCAGTTCCGGAAATTTTCCGAGCGAACTTCGCCGGCGAGTAAAGCGTCTGACCGCTTGATTTATATCGGCTCATTCAAGAACAAACTTCAATCCCTGCCTCCCTATGCTAATACGTTATCAGAGACGTTTATTCTCTGCTCCTTCCGGGACATGAATGTAAGAACAATGCTGTTAACCGCTTCGCGCAAGGAATTCAAGGGACAAGTAACTTTGGAAGCCCGACTCCAAACTCTGCAGAAACTGACGAATCGAAGCCACTGAATGCTAGACATCAGGAGGAAACATCAGGAAAGGCGTAGGTCTATCAACCGCTCGCATTGTTGACTTATTCCATGGGGTTAGTATATAATTGGTTTTCGTACCAACCAATGGGGAGAATTTTAATGAAATTAAATCACACAGCAGGCAAAGTTGCTGCCTTATTATTAGTTCTGGGCGCTCTAATGATTCCGGCTGCTGCTCACGCAGATAAGACGATTTTAAATGTATCATACGACCCTACCAGGGAATTATATGCTGCTTATAATAAAGCATTCGCTTCTTATTGGAAAGGTGTATCCCATCAGGGTGTGACTGTCAATCAATCGAATGGCGGGTCAGGCAAGCAATCGCAGGCAGTTGTCGATGGCAATGGAGCAGACGTTGTGACACTGGCGTTAGGCTATGACATCGACCATCTCGTCCAGGCCGGATTGGTAAAGCCAGGCTGGCAGTCAAAGTTTCCGGACAACAGCACCCCTTTCACATCAACCATAGTCTTTTTGGTTCGCAAGGGTAACCCCAAGCATATTCACGACTGGGGAGATCTGGTAAAGCCCGGTGTACAAATTATCACATCCAACCCGAAAAGCAGCGGCGGAGCACGTTGGGCCTTTTTAGCGGCCTATGGAGCAGCCCTCAAGGCTAACGGCAACAATGCAGGCAAGGCGCAGAACTATATCAGAGCCTTCTACCACAATGTTCCTATCCTGCCGAGCGGAGCTCGGGGTGCTACAGATGCGTTTGTCCAAGCACAGCAGGGCGATGTTCTGGTTAGCTGGGAAAATGATGCGCTGCTTACTGTAAACAAACTGGCCATTGGCAAATACGATATCGTCTATCCTCCAATCAGCATTCTTGCAGAGCCGCCGGTAGCTGTTGTCGACAAAAATGTCGATGCACATGGCACCAGAGCTGTCGCAACCGCTTATTTACAGTGGCTATACTCGCCGCAAGGACAGGAATTAGGCGCAGACAATTACTATCGGCCACAAGATGCTAAAATCCTAAAGGCACATGCTTCTCAGTTTCCGAAGATCAAAACATTCACGATTGCATCGTTCGGCGGCTGGGATAACGCGCAAAAAACATTTTTTGCCGACGGCGGCGTCTTCGATCATGTCTATTCAAAGTAAACTCTAGTTATTATGCCTGCAGCTAATATTGTGCAAAAAAAGGTCAAATCCCGGAAGCATCAAGTACTTCCGGGATTTGGCCTGTCATTAGGATATACGATTCTCTACCTGAGTTTTATCGTACTTATTCCAATTGCGGCCCTATTCTATAAGAGCAGCCAAATCGGTTGGCATGGCTTTGTGGGAATATTGACCGACCCGGAATCGGTAGCGGCGTTCAAGCTAAGCTTTGGTGCGTCACTGATTGCCGCGCTGGTTAATCTTGTTTTCGGTTTTCTGATTGCATGGGTGCTGGGACGATACGATTTTCCATTCCGCAAGTTTTTCGACTCCATTGTCGATCTTCCCTTTGCACTTCCTACGGCTGTCGCCGGCATTTCCTTGGCAGCTGTCTACTCCCCAGTAGGCTGGATTGGCCGCTATTTCGCGATGTATCACATCAAAATCACCTTTACAACGTTCGGCATAATCATTGCCCTAATATTTATTGGCCTTCCTTACGTCGTCCGAACGATCCAGCCCGTTTTGGAAGATCTCGAAGGACAGGTGGAAGAGGCTGCTGAGAGTTTGGGAGCAAGCAAATTTCAGACATTTGCCCGGGTGATATTTCCGACACTGATACCGTCGACAATCGCGGGATTTTCGCTAGCCTTCGCTAGAGCCCTTGGAGAATACGGCTCTGTTATCTTTATTTCCAACAACACACCATTCAAGGGTGAAATAGTGCCATTACTGATAGTTAACGAGTTAAGTGCATTCAATTATCCGAAGGCGACGGGGATAGCGGTGGTAATGCTGATAATTTCCTTCATCCTCCTGCTTCTCGTCAACACACTTCAGCGTTATGCTGGTCGGCATCAGGAGGCAGTTTAGCATAATGGCAGCCGGACCAAAGCTTAATTTACATGCAAATAGGCGAGGTAGAAAGTCGAGTGAACCATGGTGGATCAAGACAATCCTAATTGCGATAGCCGTTTTGTTTCTCACAGTGTTCCTGCTGCTGCCGCTCGTTGAAGTGTTTTCTCAGGCATTTTCCAGCGGAACGGCCGCGTATTTTGCCACTTTTAAAGATCCCTATGTGCAGTCTGCTATTCGCCTGACTTTACTAGTAGCCGCTATAGTCGTCCCAATGAATGTTGTTTTCGGGATCGCAGCAGCATGGTCAATCGCAAAGTTCGATTTCCCCGGCAAAAACATACTCCTTACACTAATTGATATTCCGTTTGCTGTCTCTCCGGTAATAGCCGGTCTCGTCTACGTGCTCCTTTTTGGCCACGAAGGAATTCTCGGCCCGTGGCTTGAGGCGCACAACATTAAAATTATTTTTGCCATTCCCGGTATTGTTATCGCCACGACTTTCGTAACCTTTCCCTTTGTCGCAAGAGAGCTAATTCCGTTAATGCAGTCACAGGGGAGTGACGAGGAGCAGGCGGCCTTGATGCTTGGTGCAAGCGGATGGCAGATGTTCTGGCGTATCACCGTCCCCAACATAAAATGGGGCCTCATTTACGGGATTATCTTGTGCAATGCGCGCGCGATGGGCGAATTCGGCGCAGTTTCAGTCGTCTCCGGTTCCCTACAGGGTATCACAAACACGATGCCGCTGGAAATTCAGTCACGCAACGACGACTTTGAGATTTCCACCGCCTTCGCGATTGCTACCCTGCTGGCAATGCTCGCCCTTGTAACACTTTTAGTCAAAACCATTGTTGAATATAGAACAGGCCGGCTGCTGGCCGAATCGGCCGAATGATCGTATATCTATGAGTATTGAAATTAGCAACGTTTCCAAGACCTTTGGAAAATTTAAAGCACTTCAGAGCGTCGACCTTTCAATCAAAGAGGGAGAACTTGTCGCCCTTCTGGGCCCATCAGGGTCTGGAAAGACAACTTTGCTGCGCATTATTGCGGGCCTGGAGATAGCCGACGCCGGCACAATCGTAATCGATGGAAAACAGGCTGCAAAGAAGGCTCGCGATAGAAACGTTGGCTTTGTGTTTCAACACTATGCCCTCTTCAAGCATATGTCTGTGTTTGAAAATATTGCCTTCGGCCTCCGTGTCCGCCCATGGAAACTGCGGCCAAGCAGAGCTAAAATACGCGAGACAGTGCTGTCCCTTCTAAAACTTGTGCAGCTCGAAGGGCTGGAAAAACGCTACCCAAGCCAGCTTTCCGGAGGTCAGCGCCAGCGAGTCGCATTGGCCCGCGCCCTCGCTATCGAGCCTGAGGTCCTTTTACTCGATGAGCCTTTTGGAGCGCTCGATGCGCGTGTCCGTCAGGAACTGCGTCGCTGGCTGCGACGGCTGCACGACGAGCTGCATATGACCAGCGTCTTCGTCACACACGACCAGGAAGAAGCGCTGGAAGTTGCCGACAGAATTGTCGTAATGAACCAGGGTCAAATAGAGCAGATCGGAACCCCGCAGGAGGTGTATGACCATCCGGCAAATCCGTTTGTATACAACTTTTTGGGAAGAGTCAATCTTTTTCATGGCCGCGTGGAGCATGGAAAAGTAACTATGGGAGACATTAACGTTGAATCGCCAAATACTATCGATCAAAGAGATGCTCCAGTAGTAGGCTATGTCCGGCCCCACGATCTCGCTATTGCAAAGAGTCGCAACGGACATGAGACTATTGAGGCAAAAATCCAGCATATTAATCCAGTCGGCCCGATCATCCGATTGGAACTGCAGCGCACTGATGATAACGAGCCGATTGAAGCGGAAATAACACGAGATCAATACTATGCCGACACTTATTCCGTGGGGGAGATAGTCTATATAACCCCTAAAAACATCGGCGTGTTTATAGACTACGATCCGTCCATCTAGCTGCCGTCACCGTCGTCATCGCTCGGGTCTTTTGGAGCTATGGCGCAGTTTACCGGCGGTGGCGACACTGCATAAGGGCCTTTGACCGTTTTCCAAATTATGGAATTCAGCAGCTGCGCCGGAGCGCTGTCCGGATGTTTAAAGTCCATTTTGGCCGACAGCAATGCAAGCTTCAGCCTAGGATCGTTTCTGCTTAACTGCGATATCTTCGGATTTCGTTCAGCGATGATGCTTTCTGAAGGCAATATCGCCTTAAATGTATCGCGATTCACTATCGAACTCTGGAAAAATTCAAAAGGCTGAGCAGTTGCATCATAGGTGGTCAGAGGCTTTGCCCCGAATAACAGCTCCATGGTTCGAAGAACCGAATCCGTGTTGTAGAAGGTGTGATCGACCGTACCAGCTTTAATATAAGGACTGATCACAAAACAAGTCGATCTGTGGCAGTCTACGTGATCCTGTCCGTGCTGTGAATCGTCCTCGATAATGAAAATCGCTGTACTGCTCCAAATGGCGCTATGGCTGATCTTATCTACAATCTGTCCGACTGCGTAGTCATTGTCTGCAACATAGGAGCGAGGCGTATGGCCCCCGGAATCCGCGCCGCTGGTATGGTCATTCATTAGCCTGATTGTCATGAACGCTGGAAAGCTCTTCTGCAGACCTTTCTTTTCCATTTCATGATATTCACGCAGCCATTCCGACGCACGGCTGGAAGCATTATAATGCCCGAATGTCTTCATATTGCTAAGGTTATCTACATTATGGTCGCGCTCAAAGTAGATTTGGCCGGCATCGCTATCGGCATAGTCGGTATCAAATCGACGAAAATCGACATCCGAAATACCTCCGAGGTCGTGCCCTCCGGGGCGGACGCCAGTGGCATCAGGGTAGTTGTCCGGTATATAGCCATCGACCCCATTAGTTAGAAAGAAGCCGTAATTTCTATAACTGAGGCCGCTTCGGCGCATAGTATCCCAAATGCGCCCACTGCGTGTAGCGGCAACATCCGGTATTGCGGGAGCCCCGTTTGGAAAGGCCTTCGACATAGGCTCTCCATAGGCGTCTTTCGCCGGGAGTCCCCCAACCGGATAACCATCCGTCTGCCCCTCGTAATCGTAATTCCTGCCGCGCCCGCTATACTGATATGGAACAGCCTTGATCATAGCCTCATTCGCCATGCTTGCGGTGCTCCAAGTCCAGCCGTCGCCGCTTACTTCTCCACAATCATAAAAGTTATCAAGCAGTACAAATTGATGCGCTAGAGCATGCTGATTTGGCGTCACCTGCCCGCCGAATTCTGCTAAGTCAGGATCACCATTGCCCTCGCGAACATCACCCAGGATCTGGTCGTAAGTTCTGTTCTCTTTCACAATATAAATTACGTGCTTAATTTTGCCTTTCAGTGAAAGCAGGGCAGCATTTGGCCTCGGGGCTTGCGTCAAATGCGTGTACTTTAGTACTTCAGACGTATAGACCTTCAGTTGAGCAGCGGTTGGAACAGAAAAAACCTCTACGCTTCCTTCGATGATATTCTGAACGTATGTGCCCCAGCTTCCGTTCGGGCCAAGTTTAGTCGAATTGGGATTCCTTGCCTTGACTCCTTTAGCATTAGAGACAACAAGATGGCTGCCGACAGAGATAACAGACGAAGGGTACCATCCCACCGGAATATACCCGTCAAGCTTTTTCGCAGCAGTATCCACCACCCCGATGCAGTTCATGTCGCTCAGCGTTACGTACAGCGTCTTTTCGTTCGCTGACAGCGCGAGGCTGGTGGGAGACGCTGTTGGCAGATCCTGGGCGGATGGAGGTCTTAGCAGTAGTGTCGAAATAACATGATCGGTTCGGGTATCTACAATCGAAAGTGTGTCACTGTTTGCATTGGCTACATAAAGGCGGGTCTGATCCTTGTTTAACAACAGACTATCAGGATCGGTGCCAGTTGGAATGCTCGTCAGCTTTTTAGGGTCGCTTGGATTGGAAACATCAATAACATCAACCACCGAGTCCCGCTGGGATCCTACATAAGCTTTAGAGCCATCGCGAAGCACAGCGACAGAAAGCGCGTAGCTGGTCGGATTGATTGAGCCAAAAGCGGAAGGAATTCTGATACTGCCCAATTCTAATCTACCAAGAGCTGAACCGGATGCTCTGTTATAAAGCGTCAAATAGCTCGGTAAATCAATGGGCGGATCTTTATCAGGGTCAGGCGCTTCTGTTGACATATTTGTTACAGCATAAAGGAGCCCATTGTCGTCCGCAGCAAGCCCGGCCACAAAATCATATTTGCCGGCGGTAATCGTTCCCGTCTTTGAAAGCTGTCCATCGCTGGTGATGGAAAGCACCGCAATAGACCCATGCGCGCCCTGTGAGGCATAGATCAGACCATCCTTAGCCGCCGCCAATCCGTAGAACAAGCCGTTGGATTTGTCAGTGTCATTCGCAAAGTCAATGTGCGAAACGCCTTTACCATCGCTGACACGTGTCGCCCAAATCGACTCACGAAACCCCATGTCCGTGGATATGACATACTTACCATCTGCCGAAAGAACCATATTCATCGGCAGACTGCCGACAGACTGCTCGACTCCCGGCAAAGTCCCTATTTCCTTGCCGGTAACCAAATTCTGCTGGGCATTCACCGAAGAGCTCATAATAATAGGAAGAGCACATACGGTAATGGCACAAGACATGCTGCCAAAAGAAGAAAAAAACGATTTCAAATTATAATCCCTTATCGCGTTCCCACAATTAAAAACCAAAGGTCTGGCAGTTAGCGGGGTTATTAGATCCATCGTAATTATAGTAGTAAGAGCATATATTAGGTACTGATGCTGGGTCGCCTTGGAGATTATTTGTTGCGTGGCCGCAATATTTAATCCATTTCACATGGCCATCCACATAAAGGTACTCATATCCACCGCCATGACGGGGCTGCGGCTGGCGTACTGCCAATTCGCATGGAGAGTCTGCAATACCAGGCCAGCCAGAAGGGCGCAGAGCATTGATGCTCATTGTGGATGCAGGGGGTTCATTCGTGTCCGCCTCCATAAAACAAAGCGACGGTGAGGCGACCTGCGCTAGCGTCTTACCGACAAATGGATTTGAACGAACGGTAGTAGCGACAGATACACCATTAATCGTTACGGTTACAGTTTGGCCCGCATTAGCCGGGGCTGCCCCAGACCACGGGGTCCATAGGCCGGTGCCGTCGTTCCAAGTAATTCCGCCATTAAACCCATATCCCCAAAGGTAGGGTTCGCCCGTAGGATTGTCTCGCTGCCCGGGCAGCAGATACCATTCGCCATAGCTGTCGGACGAATTATCACAACTGGTGTTAGCCGTTTGTACTGAAATTTGTTTGTCAGGACAGTGAAGAATTCCCGTGTTCTTCATATATGGCTGACAAAAGAAATCAGCATTTCCGGGAAAGCCTTTGGCCCATGATGTCGGAAACTGCTCATCAAAGTCCTGCACATACATAGTCATGGCTATTCCGATTTGTTTTAAATTTGATGCGCAGGTTGCTTCTCGGGCCTTCTCGCGGGCTTGTGCGAAAACTGGAAAAAGAATTGCAGCAAGAATCGCTATTATAGCTATGACGACAAGTAGTTCTATAAGCGTAAAAGCTTTACGCGTACTATTAATCTTCACGGTAATTATCTCCTTATTTGGGCCGCATGCTGCTCAGCAGGCCATGTATATGGTACTTTGGAGACGAGTATCGGTGTGTTATCTCTGCGTTAATATTCAGTTAAGTCTTTGCTAAGATTAACGAGATCAATCGCTCATAGACAACAGGCGGAGTAATCTTACGAAGGCAGCTAAGATGTTCTTTGCCAACTAATGCACAGGACGATTTATAACAGGGTGCGCACGTGACCGTGTCATCATAGAGAAGCGCATTGCTGCCGAACAATGGAACATATTCATTAGGGCGAGTGCTGCCGTATACAGCGACCGTCGGAATGTTGAGGGCCGATGCAATATGCAGTATTGATGTATCTCCGGTAACAACGGCCGAGGCACCCTGAATAAGTGCGGCCGTTTGTCCCATATTAGCCAGCTCTCCGGCAGCGATGACTATCGACTGTTTTGTATCTGCCTGGCTTTTAATCTCTTCCGCCAGAACACGGTCACTTTTGCTTCCGGTGATTATGACGCGCAAATCAGGTGCGGCAAGGTCGGCAAGAGCAGCAAAATAATCGGTAGACCAGCATTTGGTTTTCTGGCTGGTTCCGGGATGAAAAACAACGTATCGCCCAATCGACGCAGAGTCAGGCTGATCCGCCAGAAACTGCTGTGCGGCTCCCCGATTATTTTCGGCAATTCCAAACACAAGCCGCCGATCATACGGGCCATCAATACCTAACAATTGCAGCACAGAAAGATTTCGGTCAACATGGTGGTCAGTGGATCCAGGCTGACGCAGCAGAAAATGAGTATAGAACTTTGCTAGAAATCCTGGTTTGTTTGATGGAAAAAGTGCAAGGCGAACTGGAGCGCAATTGAACCACAAGCACCACCACTTGTCTGGAGTTAAGGAGATGACAATATCAAACTTCCTGCGCTTCAGGTCCTGAGAAATTCTTAAACCTGTCAGTATGTAGCTCAGCAAATTGCCGTAGCGGAAATCTTTTTGCCAGCTGCGCCAGTCAATGCTGACGATATCATCAATCAGCGGATTATCAGCCACCGCGCCCACATAATCTTTATCAACCAGCCAGCTGATCTCGCATCCAGAAAACTGTTTTTTGAGAGCGGTGAGGAGTGGCGTCGCAACCAAAATATCACCGAGAGCCCACATTTTAATTATTAATATACGTTTCTTCATACTAATGCTCTGGACAGTCGTACTGTCCAAGCATCTCTTTAACCGCAGCTTGTACATCAGACAGTTCAATCAAGTTCATACATTTACGAAACTCTGGGTTAGAACACGTGTCTCGGTCGCATGGAGCGCATTCGAGATGCTTGTAAACACAAACACCTCTACCGACTAGCGGAGCACGTAAGTCGTGCGGAGTTGTGCCAAAAAGCGCAATATAAGGAACGCCGCCTGCTGCTGCAATATGCATTGGACTGGAATCTCCGGAAATCATCAAATGGCACGAAGACACTAGAGCCGCGTATTCAGCAACGCTTACTTTATCAATGAGTAGCACATGTTCCTCAGGTAGACCCAAGATCAGATCAGCCACACGATCTTTGTCGCGCGGCCCTACCATCATAAGTACTGTGGCACCGTAAGATTCGATCAGCCAGTGAACAAGCTGACGATATTTACTTATCGGCCAGTTACGGTTCTCCGCAGTTGAGAAGGGCGAAACTGCCACCAGGGGATCAAATTCCTCCCCTGCCCTTTCGCCGAGCTTTAGCCGCGCCGTACCAGCCTCTTTATCGGTAGGACAGCATATCATTCGCTTGTCAAACGGCTGCGGCGCGCCGAGAACCTGAACCGCTTGAAGATAGATATCCGTATTGTGCTGCTTAGGCGTGGTCGGTGTAGGAAGCGCATGCGTATAAAAACGCCCAAGCCAGCCTGGAGTGGAAGAGCCAAATAATCCGACAGATAACGGCGCAGTCAAAAACCACAGTGCCCACCACTTATCAGCCATCATCGAAATTGTCAGATCGTAGCTGGAATCGCGAAGCTGGTTTCTAATTTTCAGGCTAGTCGCCAGATATTTGACCCACCGGCCAAAGCGATAATCACGTCGCCATGGCCCAGAATCGAAGGAAATAATCTCGTCAATAAAGGGATTACCCTCTAGAATTCCAGCGTACTGAGTATCTGCCATCCAGGTAATATGACAGCCAGGGTACAGTTTGCGGAGGCTCGATAAGATGGGCGTCGCCATCAGTATGTCGCCCAACGCCCAGAACTTAATGACAAGAATTCGTTTGAATAAAGTGTTGCTCATGCGAGTGCTGTATATAAACCGGCAGCAAAACTATGAGCGTTTTTTTTGTCGCGCATCAAGAACTGCTTCATACTGAGACAAGTAAAGCCCTTCAATCTTGTCTACCATCACGTCCTGCGTAAAGAGACTATCCACCCGCTGACGGCCGGCTGCTCCCATTTTCCGCCGAAGTTCTGGATCGTCTGCCAGACGCTTAATAGCATTCGCAAGCGCCGTCTCATCTCCTGGCGGGACCAATATACCAGTTACTTCACCCTTGATTATCTCTGGCGTGCCGCCAATGTCAGTACCAATCACCGGCTTTGACAGCGCCATCGCCTGTTCAATTACAGCCGCACAGGGCTCTGCCCAGACGGATGCAAGCACATGGATATCGAGAGCGCTGATTGCATTACTTACATCCAGACGAAATCCTGCGAATTTTATCCGGTCGGTAATGCCAAGCTCTTCAGCAAGCTTGCGGACCTCTGTTTCGGATTTACCTTCGCCAACGAAGACGCCGTAGACATTCTCTTCCTTCAACTTGGCAATTGCCCGAACAAAAGTGTGAACGCCCTTTTCCGGCCCTATTCGCCCAATCATGCCCACTAACGTGGCTTCCTCGGGCACATCCCATTGCTGTCGGCACTGCACATCCCTCGAATAGGCGTCACGAGTAGCCTGGGTATCAATACCATGGTGAATAGTCACCGCTTTTTCCGCAGAAACCCCCTGCGTAAAAAGCAGACGCCGCACCGACTCAGATAATGCAATCAGTCGATTGAAAAGAATTTTTCGGTAAAGCCATCGATTGAGTGGACGTCTAAAAGGATATGGGGAGTGATGACTTAGCAGTACAACCGGCACCCCGCAAAGACGAGCGGCGATCGCGGGAATTTTATAGTCATTGTCCCAATGAACATGCACCACATCATACTCTCCGCGACGAATAATCGAAAGATAACGCATTAACGGCTGAAAGCTATTTTGGCGTTTGCAGGTGGCCTCAATGGTGTGCAGTCCCCTCTTAACAGCTTCTGCCTCCACAAACCTGCCCGGCCGACATGTCACATCAACCGCATGTCCCCGTTTGATGAGCTCCTCTGCCAGATTTAGGATGTGAATCTCCGTCCCGCCCCACCCGGGGAAAGCGGACGCTACCTCGAGGATTTTCAATGTGCGGTGCTGATTATGACCTTCTACCTTTGTGCCGCTAACGCGTTGACTTTCCGAGATCGTATCCAATTTTAACAACTCCTGACCAAAAATGTCAGCATTAGCCCAGCGTAACCTAGATAGCTTTCAATGATTTCTAAAATTACGTGTTCGACGTTCTAACTATCTTCTGTATATCGCAGGCTGTTTTCAACAGCTCTTTCAAGTTCGCCAGCGGCAGCATAGTCGCGCTATCGGAAAGGGCCTTGTCAGGCTCTGGATGTACCTCGAGAAACAATGCATCAACACAGCCGGTCGCCACTGCAGCACGCACGAGGTGCGGAATAAATTCTCTTTGGCCGCCGGATGTTGTGCCCTGTCCACCAGGCTGCTGGACTGAATGTGTCCCGTCAAAAACAACAGGGTATCCGAATGAGCGCATTATCGGCAATGATCGCATGTCAACAACAAGTGTATTGTAACCGAAGCTGACACCTCGCTCGCACAGCATAATCTTATGGCTTCCAGCCGCAACAACTTTCTCAATAATGTTTTTAGCATCCCACGGAGCCAGGAACTGCCCCTTCTTAATATTGAGAACCCGGCCTGTCTCGGCAGCTGCAGTCAACAAATCGGTTTGGCGGCTCAAGAAGGCTGGTATCTGAAGCACATCGGCAACCTGCGCGACTAGTGCACATTGAGACGGCTCATGGACATCCGTCAGGATCGGAACGCCAAACTCTTCTTTAATCTCTGCCAGGATATCGAGCCCCTGCTCTAGTCCCTCACCGCGAAACGACAACGCAGATGTTCTGTTCGCCTTATCGAAGGATGCCTTAAAGATATACGGCATTCCCAGCTCACTGCATATTTCTATAGCAGTTCTGGCGATAGTGCGGCAAAGCTCTTTGCTTTCAATGACGCAAGGCCCTGCGATCACCGCCAATCGGCCATTTTGACCGATCAGCATATTTCGATTAACTATAATTTCGTTCATATTACTACTAGAATTCTGAATATTTTATGATTAACTGCAGACACAATACATTCAGCGCAGCTACGATGATTTAGCGCTGAACCTTACAAAACTTAAGAACTAGCAAGCGCGTTCTTCATTGCTCCTGAGTCCGACGAGCCGTTTAGCTGCCGATTATACAGAGCTTCAATCTTGTCCACCATTACGCTTAGCGAAAAGAGTGTTTCGACCCTGATCGCACCGGCCTCACCCATTTCTTGCTGCAATGCGGAATCTCCAGCAAGTTTCATGATCGCCTCTGCAAGTGACTTACTGTCTGAAGGAGGGACCAAATATCCTGTAACCTCGTCAAAAATCATCTCTGGAGAACCACCGGTGGTAGTGCCTATAACGGGTTTCTTCAAGGCCATAGCCTGCTGAATTACGGCCGAACAAGGTTCATCCCATGTTGAAGGCACTGCAACAATATCCATCGCATTGATAACATTGTTGATGTCATCGCGAAATCCAAGGAAGGACACTTGGCTGGACAATCCCAGTGACGCAACGTGGGCTTTGATTTTGTCCTCATCGGGGCCGTTTCCGACAACGATAATCTTTAGGCTTTTTTCCTTACCCAGCAAACTCAAAGCGTCAACCAGGTACCTATGCCCTTTTTCCGGTGCAATTCGACCTACAATGCCAATTGCTGTGTCTTCGTTAATGAGCCCGAGCTCTCTTCGCACGGTATCACGTGAGAGCGTGACGTTCTGGAACACCTCGACATCTGTACCATGATGGATAACCTCTACTCTTTCATCCGAAACGCCCGATTTTAAGAGTACCCTTCGGACAGAATCTGAAACGGTGACGGTTTTTGTAAAGAAAAGTTTCGTGTAAAGTGCCCCGCCAAGCCGACTCTTAAATGGATACGGCATGTGACGCGACAAGACTCGCACAGGGACATGTTCCAGGAGTCCAGTAAGACCCGCAGCCACAATATCGGTACTCCAGTGTGCATGGACAACATCAGGCCTTTTCATTCGTATGTAATTACGTATCTGTGAAAAATCCTGAAGATCAAGTTGGCGCATTACATTAAAGTTGACAGTCTGAAGGCCGAGTTCCTTTGCTCTTGACTCCACCCATTTACCCTGGCGGCAGGCAACTGTAACATCATGCCCACGCCGCTGTAATTGTTCGGAAAGGTTGAGCAAATGCAGCTCTGTACCCCCCCAGCTTGGAAATCCGGTAGCAAACTGAATAATGGTCAGCCGTCTGCCCATGCTTAGACCTGGATCGTTTGAGTTACTCATTCCGACTACGCTCCAATACGAATGGTGCATCCGAGATAGACCGATCTTGGCACAGCTCTGCTGCCCGATAAAGCGGCCGTTCAGTACACGTGAGCGAGGCGGACACCGGCACGTTTATGATATTTTTCCAGGCCGCAATAGCGTTAAGTACGGCATCAACCGAAATGTCATCCATCTTTCCTGACTCCGATGATAAAACTATATGCCTCGGCGGTCTGGCGTTGCCCCATTTGCTGGCGCTTGTCGGGCCAAAAAGGCCAATACTCAACGTATCTGAAGCGACAGCTGCGTGTCTTATCGCAGTGTCGTTTCCGACGAAGGCATCCAGCTGCGCAACAACCGAAAGACTCGAACGAAGCGATGAACGGCCAACTAGATTCGTAACATGTTCTTTCAAAAGCGGCGATGCTTTCTCGATAAACCGTTCTGCTATCAATTCTTCGTCAGGACCGCCAATCAGAACAATCTTTGTGCGACTGCCCCCAGAAACCAGCTTTTCACATACTTCCAAGAAATTTTCCAGAGGCCATTGCTTGTATCCGTGTGTGGCTCCCGGCTGCACCCCTAAGACAAAATCACCCTTCGGTAATATTTTTGCTGCGCACGCAAGCTCGCTGCTGGTTAGCCACGTCTGAAGCAGAGGCGGATTTTGATAAGATCCTCCGACAGATCGAAAAACATCGAGAAAGCACTCAGATTCGAGCTTGTCACGATCATATATCGAGAAATCAGTGAGCATAAAATCACGAAATTCAAACCCAGACCAACCAACTCGCCGCTTAGCTCCAGCAAGTGCAGCCGTCAGCGCACTATGAAATGAACGATTAAGCACAAATGCTATTTCATATCGCTGCCGCCTTAAACGTAATATCAGCCCTAAATATCTGCCGATCCCTTTATCAGTCTGCCGATATGGATCAAACTCTATAAATCGATCAACATAGGGACAGTTCTGTAATAGTTCACAAGCGCGAGCGCCGGAAAGCAACGTCACCTCTGAATCGGGCCAACGTTCTTTAATGGCGCGAAACGTTGGAACTGCGTTCAGCGTATCGCCAATAAATCTGTATTTCGTTACGACTAGGATCCGTGTCAGCTTGTCCTGCATACAACGATCTCCTCGGACATATCCATTAGCTTTAGTATACTCTCCAATACATGTTCCGGTAGGATCCCGGTCATGCAATCATAACGTCCGTTACACGTTGGATGCGTTACACAGGGCGCACAAAAAAGGCCCAAGTCGTGTATCACCGTTTTTCCGCCCTCACCATAAGGCCCTGTAAAGCCAGGCTTTGTCGAGCCAAACAGAGCGACGACCGGTGTTTCCAACGCGCTTGCGATGTGCATGGCCCCCGTATCAGCAGTAACAATAACTGAACCGGCCTTAATTACCGCAGAAAGCTGCTCTAAGGTTGTCTGTCCTACAAGGTTGATTACCGAACAAGTAAGTTTGGACTCTGCGATGGCTCCCATTACAACTGCGGCCGCATTTTGATCCTGCTCATTGTCACCGCCAACCAGCGCGACATTAAAACCGGCGTTCACTACCTTCTTTGTCGCCTCGGCAAAGTGCTCTGCCGGCCATCTCTTTTGTGGTCTGCTGGCCCCCATATTGAAGACGACCAGCCGCTTGGAACTGTCTAACCTTAGAAAAATCTGATCGATATACCGCTCCGCTTTATCGGGTACCTGCATTACGAATGACCGTGGCGCGGGCTGCGACTGTGCCGGCAGCGAACCACTCACTGCATCAAGCATATGGTCAGCCATATGTTTGGTCTCGTCTGCCTTCGGCACAATCAGCACTTTTCGTCCCGTCATCTTTGCGATAAAGCTATAAAATGGCAGCGACGGAAGTATCACTACCAAATCATAATGCCCTTTTTGTATCAATTTATATAGCTGCACTCCACGGGCAAACGAGCCCCCGTTGACCCGCGGTATGAGCTGATCAATATCGGGATCGAGTGCAAGAATTTCTAACGCGCCATAATTAGCGGTAGAGCCTGCTATAACATCGATATGAACATCCTTATACGCCATTTTTAGCGCCCGAACAGCTGGCGTTGTCATCAACGCATCGCCCAGGTAATTCATATTGACAACGAGGATCGACGTGACGGTCATAGCAGCACTCCTCGTGGTTGTCTGCCCAGCATACCAATTGCCATTTCCGAGACTTCTTCCGAAGAAATCTCGCGCAAGCAGTCCACTCGCCCGGAACATGTCGGATGTCTAAAACATGGACTGCATTCAATCTGCTTCCAGATAGTTTTGTGAGCAGAACCGTAAGGCCCTGTCAACCGCGGATCAGTCGGTCCAAATAAAGCAATTGTCTGTGTGCCCAGCGCTGCTGCAAGATGCATCGGTCCGGTATCACCGCTTATCACCAAATCGGACGCTCCAAGAATGGCAGCAAGCTGCTCAGGAGTTGTTCGTCCCCCCAAATCGGTTACGGAAGACTGAACTGAAATATTGTCGGCAATCACATGTGCGTCCGCGGCTTCCGAAGGGCCCGCAGTTAGAAGAATATGTGCTCCCTGGTCAATCAGTGTGTTTGCAAGTCCAATCCAGCGCTCATTTGGCCATCGTTTGTAAAGCGTAGAAGCGCCTACATTCAGCACAACTGCGGACTTGCCCCCGATCTCTTTCTTCAGTGACAATAGCCATTCTTCACTTGCGCCCCCCAGATGTGACAATGAAGGCACGGTGTCAATCTGCTTAAGGCCCAAGGCCCTGCGGAAGCCAAGCTGTACATCAACCGCGTGGGTAAGGGGCACTTTCCCTTCAACCGTCGCCTCAGTGAGAAACAATTTATTCATTTCTCGGTTACGGTTTAAGCCTATCCGCCGCTTTGCGCCGGAAAGAAATGTGACAAGTCCACTCAATAACAGCCCCTGCATATCGAAGGCGACATCATATTCCACCAGCCGGAGCTCGCGACGCAAACGAAGCAAATCCGTTATTGCCGGCTTATCTTTCATGATATGCACACGGTCCAGAAATTCGCAGTTCTTGACAAGCCCAGCGCATCGTTCACGAACAACCCATCCGATAGACAGTTCCGGCAAATCTGCTTTGATCGACTTAACGACCGGCAGGGCATGCAGTATATCGCCAAAGCTGCTTAACTTCACAACAAGCAATCGGTTCATGCAATCACCATGCCGTCCTTGCCCGCATGTTCGGCCTCCCGCGCAATTAACTCAGGGACATTGCGCCATCGATCATGAAGCCATAACCATTGACCTGGATACTGCCTCACAATAGACTCTATTGATAAATTGATTTCAGACATAATGCGCTTAATATCTTCATCAGGATTGTCAGTAGTCTGCGGGATGATCGGCTCACCAAGTACAATCAAATGGCTGTCGTTCGGCTGGCGGACACAATAAATGGGCAGGATCGGAGCTCCAGTTCTGAGCGACATCACCGCAGGTCCGGCGACGGTTCCAGTAGGTATGCCAAAAAAAGACAGCAATAAATCGTCGGACTTTTGGTCAGGAAGCATTGCGACGACCCAGCCTGCGCGCAGCCGTTTGATTATCGGCTTCGCCGCATGTCCTCGGGGAATAACATCATAAGCATTTCGCCTAATGTCATTGATGGCTTCTGCAAAAGCGGAGTTCTGGTCATCTCGGACAACCACCGCGATATTGTGACCATCGGCATGAAACCTCGGCCCCAGCAGTTCAAAATTGCCAAAATGCGCACTGGAGACAATCATTCCCTTATTCATCGATAGCAGCCTCGAAATTACAGCCTGATCCTCCGGCCGAAGTACGACAAGCTTCTTTAGCTCGTCGGACGTTGCAGAAGCCGACCAGGGAAATTCAGCAATGAACGACTTTGCAAAAGTCTGAAAAACCGTCTTAGTAATCTTAATTACTTCTGCATCTGTCAACGCATTTCCAAATGTCATTCGCAGGTTCTTAAATGCGACCGTTCGGTAACGCCTTGATGCGTAGAAGCCGAATAAACCCAGACCTGATGCTGCGGCGAGCAATACCCATCTGGGCACTATCCGTGCTCCAATTACGAGAACCTTAAGTAGCCCGGTAACGCTGTTTTGCCAATATCTCTTAAACATGATTATAGTGTTCGTGCCGGCGCAATAGCCATAGCACGATCAAACAGATCCGATATTAGCTCAGCTTTGTTATCGACTTCGAATTCAATCGGCTGCACAAATATAGGAACATCTGGGAGTAAAGGCCCCAGTTTAACAAAATCCTTCTGTGTTGTTACCAATGTTTTGGCACAACAAGCTTTCATTTTACCAACAATTCGCAAAGCATCAGACACTTGATAGGAGAAATGATCAGAAAGGAACATTGTGTCAACAGGATGAACTCCGGTTGAGGCCAGCGTTTCCATAAACGACTGCGGCCTGGCGATAGCACATATCGCCAACGTATCGATTGGATTTTCAAACTCTTGGGCAGGGCCATTGGCAGGCACACAGGGCATACTTCGATGCTGAGAAAAATAAACTTTCACATCGGGAGCAGTTTTTAATATTTCCTGTTTGACACTATTCCTCTGTTCCAATGTCAGCTTTGATGACCTCGTGACTATAACATAGTCTGCGCGCCCGAGATTGGCCTTGGGCTCTCTTAACAGGCCACGGGGTAAACAATGGCCGTTATCGAACGGCCGATTGGCATCGAGAAGCACAATATCAATATCACGCCATAGCTGCCAGTATTGAAAACCATCATCAAGCAGCAAAACATCGGGTTTAAACTGTTTCACCGCACGGGCGGCAGAAATTCGGCGATCTTTTCCAATGAGCACCGGAACGCCAGGCAATGCTAAAGCCAATGCCATCGGCTCATCGCCTGATTCAGCAGTCGTGAGTAAGATATTCCCCTGGTCGTCAGACACCACCCCCCCGAGCGCAGATGCTGATCCACCATGTCCACGACTGAGAACCGCGACATTAAGCCCAAGCGCTTGGAAGGCGGACGACAAGGCAATTACTGCCGGTGTCTTGCCGGTACCACCCACCGCAAGATTGCCAATACTGATGACCGGTACCGGAGCTTGCAGCCGTTTGCGAATTCCAACACCTTCGGCACCCAGATATACTCCCAATCCAGAGGCGTACACCCGCTCCAAGAAGCACAGTGAAGCGGAAATCGGCCTATAGAGTGCGGATGAGCTCTGATCCATGGCATGTAATATTGCGGCAGGATCTTTGCTGGGGCGAGGTTCTTTTCTCAAATTCTAGCGCCGCTGCGTACCGAACTCGGCTCAGCTGCTGGTCTGACCATAGCCTCAGCCTGCTGCTCCAATGCATTAATAGCGTCCGCAAGAGTAAGGCACCAGGCTTCCCGGTCCTCTTCGCTGAGTTTGGATGGAACCTCTATCGGCTCTCCAAAGATCAGAGCTCCCTTGGCAAATGGATATGGCACAATATAGCTGTCCCACGTTTTAAAAGTAATGCGCGGCCAAGCGCTGATTCCGGCAGGAATCACTTTGCAGCCAGACTTTTCTGCCAGAAAAATGACACCCCCATGAACATGGTGGAGAGGGCCGCGCGGACCATCGGGAGTCAAAGCCAATACGCCTCCTCGGCGAAGCTCTTTGCTCATAGTGAGCGCAGCGACCACAGCGCCTCGCGCCGATGTCGATCCGCGTACCGTCTGATATCCTAAACGACCAAAAAGATCGTTCTGTAATTCGCCGTCTTTCGATGTCGAAATCATCGACCAATATCGTCGGCCCGCAAATCGAAGAATTGGAATAAACGACCGACCATGCCAGGAGGCGAGAAGTACACCACTGCCCGACGCTGCACGTTCCTTTTCAATAGCCTCTTCATTAACCACTGTTAGACGTACTGTCGTATAG